>PJEL010000003.1_pt1 | contig 261876 bp, 203 predicted proteins | sample 1853271 | NCBI WGS metagenome assembly PJEL01 (sample SAMN08108733, study PRJNA415343) | Invertebrate metagenome, whole genome shotgun sequencing project. | host: Globobulimina | place: Sweden: Gullmar Fjord | collected 2015-08 | reverse complement strand
TCTGAGATCGGAATTGAATTCAGCCTTGAAAAGTACAGTTCCGTCAGTAGTATTGTCATGAGAACGGAACAGAGGATCTCACAAGACAATAAGCTAAAAAGAAGAGTAGAAAAGCTCCGATCAATACTTGAAAAGGGTCAAGCAAAGACTTGACCCCTTTTCCCTTTTCTAAACGATGAACGAGGATAATGGGAAAAGAACATGAGCAAAGTGATTGATAAACGAAATAATAAATTATCTGGACTCTCTCCAAAGGACAGAAGGATTCGAATGATATTATGCATTATATTCGGGGTTCTTTTTCTTGTCATAAGCCTTTTTATAATCGCAACTGGATATTATCAGATCAGGTATGGGATCCATTCACCCAAATGGCCAGATGTACATGGAAAAGTGGTTAGTTCACAGGTTGTAGAAGGATTAGATAGTTCCAAAAGGGGATCGATGAGACGATATACATATTTGCCGGAGATTTATTATTCTTATGGTGTGAGCAAGATCAAATATATGGGGGAAAATTTAAATTTTATTCAATCCGGTGTCGGAGAAAAATGGGCCACGGAAAAAGTAGAAGAATACTCGGTTAATAAAACCATTAAGGTGTTTTACAACCAAAACGATCCACAGGTTTCCGTGTTGGAGCCAGGTGGTAGTTTAAAATACATGCTGCTAACAATTTCTACTCTGATAATATTCTCTGTGTTTTTTTTATTGCTGACATATGCCTGCTGTTGGGATTATCAAAGAGTGAAAAATGCAGGGATTTAGGTAAATGTAGTATTATTTGGTAGTATAGTCCGTGACGAAATGGATAAGCTCCTTGCTCATGAATAAATTAGCGCCATTCTTCGGGACAGACCACGGTTTCTGCTGAATCCTGAATCGCTGAATCGCCAAACCGTGGTCTGTCCCCGATATGAAAGTTTGCAAAAACTTGGTTTGTCCCTGATATGTCCTTATAAATCTGCAGTTGTTTTGCCTCTTGTTGATCTAGGGTACTGTTTGGTACTGTTCATTTGAGCCTTTCCTCTTTGATATTGTTGAATATTTCACAAATACCAATATATCAAAAAGCGAAAGGCTTTTCACGTTAATTTGTAATTATTTTAAACAGTTGGTTGTTTTTATGTTACGTGTTGGTCAACTCCGAAACTTGAATCCATAAGTTGAAATTGATCTTTATTCTATTTATTAGAGGTGTTATCTGACAACGTCAACATCGAACTGGTGTCCGATGAAAATGTATTGTCAGTTTCTTGCTGATACGAAAATTGAGCAACATGAATTTAACCGGGGCCGCGCTATTTTGCGACATCCGTGCAAAGTTTAACCAGCAGCCCGTACCGAGTGGTGCGCGGAGTTCTGGAAACGGAATGAACAGAGATCGTGAAGTGTACACAGGGAACACTGCAGGCCGCAGGGGAGACGCACCTCCCCTAAGCAATTCAGCCCCGTTAGGAGAATAAATGCAGTTGGCGACGGCTTTAACGTACCGGAAGCCAGTACATGTGAATCGATATTGTGAGATCCTGAGGGACTGTCGGAGTCAGATCATTTCATAGTACTCTGAGACGGTAGGGTTGATCACATGGGGAAGGGAATGACAGTATTGTGTAGCCCGTAAAGGAAATATATGCAGATAAGACAGGCTGACAAACTTATGCAAACCTCATTGCAGGGAATAGCAAAAAGAGCATCGTATTTTTTTCATCCTTTACTCGTATGGTTATATACATGAATCCAGTCGGTTGGAGGGGGGTTGGTCAGGAACTCCTGACATCTGTTTAAATATATTTGATAGAGATGAAGATGCCGTGAACTCGCTGTAAGTTCCAGAAAGATAGTTCTAGCCCTGATGAATTGTCTGTTTCGATAGAGTGTCAGGGCCTTGTCATATATTTTGAGTTCATGTTCAATCATACCTTCGCGGTCAATTTTTCTCAGGGTATATAATGCACACGGTTCTTTTCTACCTTTTACAATAACTTTGTCAAGCTCCTGGGCTACATACTCTTGTGGAAGATATTGAATTAGACTGTCACTGAAAATAAGTGGAAGATGGTAGTATTTGGTTAATCCTTCCAGCCGGGAAGTGAGGTTGACATTGTCGCCTATGACAGTGTAATTGAAAAGATTTTCTGATCCCATGTTGCCAACTCGGACAACACCGCAGTGTAGGCCAATGCCAATGGAAAGAGTGGTGTTGAATTTCTGTTTAAGATCTTTATTTAATAAAGGCATATACTCAAGCATCTGTATTGCAGACAGTAAGGCACTGCTTTGGTGTTGAGCCACATTCAAAGGTGCATTCCAAAAAGCTATTATTGCATCACCTATATACTTATCAAGGGTGCCGTGATTATCGGTAATCACTTTGGTCATCGGTGTCAGATATTCATTGAGGATTGAAATAACTTCGTTGGGAGATCTTTGTTCAGATAAAGATGTGAACCCGCGAATATCTGAAAAAAGTATTGTCATTTCTTTTTCTTCCCCGTCAAGAGTAAGTTTTTCACGGGCATCTATAATTTGATCCACAACGCTTTTTGATACATATTTAGAAAACGCTGATCTGATGAATTTTTTATCACTTTCAGAAATTATATATTTGTAAATGGAAATAAAGGTAAAAGTTGAGAGCAGAGTAATCAGGGGAAACATTGGTGATATAAAAAATTTTATATGATGAAAAAGGTAAAAGCTGCCTAAGGTGTATAGCAAGGTCAGGCAGAAGGTTAATGGTGCCATGATTCGTATAGAAAGGTAGCCAGTTCCAAAGGTTGTGAGTAATCCTGTTATAAATATCAGACAAAATTCGAGCCCGTAAACCCAGTTTGGCCGGTGAATAAAATCTTGCTGTATAATGGAGTCAATAATAGTTGCCTGGGCTTCTACCCCGGGGAATTGGGGATCAAGTGGCGTGGGTCTAAGGTCACGCAATCCAGCAGCAGAGGTACCAATTAAGATGATTTTATCTTTAAGGGAAGCAAGCGGAGTTTTACTGTTTAGGATGTCTGATGCAGAAATGTATGGAAAAATTTTACCGCCACCTCTGAAATGTATGGTAATGCGACCGTTTGAGTCAAGAGGCACAACTGTATGGTCAATTTTTAAAGATTGAAAACGATGGTTTTTTACTTTTACAATAATTGAAGGTTTGTTCATGGCAACCCAGAGGGTGGTCAAGGCAAGGCTACCGTAAAATTTTTGGTTTTGCGCAACTACTAAAGGGGTGTTGCGCAAGATTCCATCGTGTTCTGGTACTGTATCGATGAAGCCATTGCCTGAAGCGGAGAGAGCAAGATTCCTTAGTGGGGGAATAACATTTGTTGGGTTAAATTGTGAGTTGAGAAGAATATTTTGATTACTGTCGGTAACTACCGATATTGGAATAATTGAGGGCAACTTTTCGTCAATATTATGCTGTTTTCCTTCAAACAGAAAAGAGTATCCGAGGACAAAGGGGCCGGATTTCAAGGTTTTTGCTAAAATTAAATCGTTGTCCTGCAAATCTGGATTGATACTGGAAAAATCAATATCAAGTGCCATATCCTGTTTCATTGAATTTTGTATATATCGCAACGATGTTCTGTCTGGTTCAGCAAAAAGAATGTCAAGAGCTGCTGCTCGAACTCCGGAGTCATTGATTTTTTCCAGCAGGCGTGCTACTCGATATCTTGGCCAGGGCCATTGACCGAATTTTTCGAGACTTTTTTCGTCGATATCAACTATTACTACTTGATTGCTTGTTGAAGAATTATGGCTATAGAGAAGAAATAGGTCATACCATTTTTGATTAAGAGTGAAGAAAAAAGGTTGCTGAAGAACAAAAAGGAGGAGGTATAAAAGTGTCAGTCCAATCCCTGCAAATTGAGAGAGATGTTTGGACAGCCACAAGCGTTTAACCAGAGTGAATATCTTATTTATTCCTGAGGAGTCTTTCAAGCTATTTGCCCTTGTGGATAATATCTAATGGATGTATCGCAATAGTTTCTCATCATTATAACAACGTGCTGAAGCGTTTTTTGATCATTGTACAATCAAGATATGCTTGAGGCATAGTGATTGTTATTTGATGTTATTTACATAAAAGAATACATAAAAAACAAGAAGGACTCAAGTATCCTGCTGAAAAAATACACTTTTTTAAATAATGAAGTTTCTTTTCTGACGTAACGCACTGTTTTTTGCAGTTTCAAAGAATGCTTATCCTCTCCATAATATAATTGAAATTTTAATGGAGATCATTGAAACTATTAATGATATGTTGAACTGAAGGAATAATTATTATACATTATTAGAAGTAGAGAACAGGGACAATCGTTATCTAATTGCAGGGAAACAGGTGTTGGTTTGAAAAAAAAGTCAAATTGCAGAAAAAAAATAGTCGTTTTGGTCTTAAATAAGCCTATAATTTTATTTTTGTGTTTAGTTGGCTTTATTCTTATTCCATCAATTGGTTTTTCTGCTTCACTTGAATCCTATTTGCAACAATTACCAGATAGTCATCATCTTATCGGCGCAGTAAGGAATAAAACAGAGGCTTCCCGGCATAAAACGCGCTCGGAGATGGCTCGTTATTACCCTTCAGTTCGTTTTTCTTCCAGTGTTGGTTACGAAAAAATTAATGATGAAGTTGACGAAGATACTGAGTTGTTTAGGTCTTATAATTCATTAAAAGCCACACAGTTGTTATATGATTTTGGTGTGACTTCCGGTGCCGTCGAAATTGCCCGATTAGACGAAATGCTTACTGAAATAGAACTGCTTGAAACCACCCAGTCGGTTACTTTTAATGCCATTAAGGCTTATCTTAATGTTGTTCGTCAGATACAGAGAAGTATTTATTCCGCTAGTACAGAGAATAATTTTAGAAAACAGGTTGATGCAGAAACCAAAATGGAGCAAAAAGGTGCTGGACGAGCTTCAGATGTTTTGCAAGTCAAGGCACAGCTTTCTGGTGCAATCGCTAATCGAATAAGAATAGAAGGTGATCTTCGACTGGCAAAAAATGAATTTGAAACTATTTTTCAACAACCATTAAGCGATGAAGAGGCAGTTTTATTTTCACTGCCAGATCCACCATTTGCGGATTTGCCAGGAAATATTGAAGAGGCTTTGATTAGAGCATACACCTATAATAATAAATTATTAATTGAGCAGTATCGGACTAAGAAGGGAAAGAGTTTTGTTGACAAGGTAAAAGCAACACTTTGGCCAAAAATTGACCTGGCACTTGAATCCAAATATAAGCACAATGATCAGGGAACAGAAGGGGACAGGTTTGAAAACTTTGTTGGTATGGAATTAAAATATTCTTTATTTAGCGGTGGCAGGGATGTTGCCAATATCAAGGCAGCTCAGGCAAGACAGGCATTTTTTAGTCGTCGTCAGGAACATGCACGTCTGCAGGTAAAAGAGCTTGTCAGGCAGGAATGGCAAAAATTGCAGACACTGAAGCAAACCAGCAAGGTATATAAAGAGCAGGCAATTCAGTCAGCAGATTTTTTGTTGTTGGCCAGAAAAGAGAGAAGGTTTGGTACTCGTTCTGTTATTGATGTATTAAATGCTGAAAATGTCTATTTTTTGGCCCTTAATAATGCCATTGTCTCCCAAGCTGATTATGTGTTGTCAGTGTATTCTTTGCTTCATTCAATGGGAACACTTGACATTAAACCCCTTGCAGTGCAATAATAATTAAAGATAGTTCTGCAAGAGTAGTCACGAGAAAGATGGTGTTTTCCTATCTCTTCTACATATAGGGTTGTCTTGTTTTTCTGTTGGAATAAAGAAAAAATTCAAGATTCTGAAAAAATGATGTGATGCTGAAATCATAAAGTTGGTGAAATGATATGAGCAGGAAAAGTGATTCTGTTGGCAAGGTCGTTGCTGTAAAGGGTTCAGTTCATGCCGAAGGCATGCAAAGTGGTTTCAGAGTTCTCAAGCTGGGTTCTCCAGTGTATACAAAAGATAAAATTACGACAGGCGATGATGCCAGAGTTGAGGTCAAATTTGTTGATGACACCAGGCTTTCTCAAGGTGAAAACAGTGATCTGACTATTAATAATTACGTCTACTCCCCTGAAAGTGAACAGGATTCATCCCTCATACTGAATATGTTCAAGGGACTTTTTCGGACAATAACCGGAAAAATGGTAAAAATGAACCCTAACAGTTTTACCATCAAGACTCCATTGGCTACACTTGGTATTCGTGGCACAACAGTTAATAATTACATCGGAGAAGATGGAGAGACGATTCTGATTGAGGACATGACTGATGGTCAAATTGCGGTATTGCGTGATGCATATGGTAATATCCGATTCTTCAATCAAAATGGTTTAGAAATAAAACTTATCGATGGAGAACCTGCAGGCTTTCCATTTTCTTCAAGTGATGAAACAAATAAATTTTTTGATACCGAAGCGCCTTTTTTCAGTGATCCACTATCTTTTAAACCGGAAAACCCTACTCAACTTGATCCTCGATTACCTGATACTATAGATCCGCCAAAAGCATCACCTCTTTTTCAAACAGTTTATCAACAGACAACTAAACCCTTTTTTCATAAAAGTTATTTTTTTCATGAAATATTGAGCAAAGATAATCCAGGTTTATTTCACCAATCAGATGATGGTTCACATAAACCTATTTTTTCCACCTATTTTCGTCCAACAGGTGTTGTTTTCTCAAAAAATTTTATTACCAAATTAGGCGCTCAAGAAGGATTTTCAGGAGAAAATCAGCCTGTACCCATAGCAAAACTTGCATTTTTTGGTGGACAGCTGGGTATCTTTAGCCCACAACTGCCTGGTTTTGGAGGAGATCACTTCTTTCACGTACAGGGCAACCAATTCTTTGGTGGCAATCAGCTGTTTTTAAATCCAGAATTAGCTGGTACTGGAAATGATCCAGGCTTTTATAATCAGGAATTTACAGATGTTTTTGATTCTCAGTTTGATGCTTTTTTCGTAGATTCCTTTTTTGGGATTCGTGATGATGTTCGACCTAAACTTCCACCGCCTGATTTTCAACCACCAGTAATTGTTCAGGGGGGCAATCAATCTCCTCCTCCCCTAAATCCTCCTCTACCAGGAGAAAATATACCTTTAGATCCGCCATTGGATCCACTTCCACCACCTCCACCTCAACCACCTCCACCTCAACCTGGTGAAAACTGGCTGGGTACAGTAGCTGCTGATTCTCATGTTGGAACTATTTTTGCTGATACTCTTGATGGTATCAACGCTATGGATACATTATCTGGCGCTGCTGGAGATGATATTATTTATGGAGGAGATGGCGATGATCAACTGCAGGGTGATCTCGGTCAGGATACTCTCTACGGTCAACAGGATAATGATCAGATTCATGGTGACGGCGGCGCTGATTTGCTGTTTGGAGGACTTGGTCTTGATCAAATGTGGGGTGATGCCGGCGATGACACTTTAAATGGAGAAGACGGCAATGACCAGATGTGGGGTGGGTTAGGTAATGATTCCATTTCCGGAGGCAATGATAATGATATTATCCAGGGCGGCGATGGTGCTGATTATATCGGAGGTGATGCTGGTAATGATTTGATTATTGGTGACCAGAGTATTGAACTGGGTGATGATTCACTTTTTGGTGGCGCTGGTCTGGACACTCTTTGGGGCGGTATGGGGAATGATTCAATGGTTGGAGGTGCTGATGCTGATGAACTAAATGGTGAATCAGGTCAGGACACTTTATTTGGTAATTTGGGAAATGATTCACTCTATGGAGGTCCCGGAGATGATGCCATGGACGGTCAGGGTGGTAACGATATCGTTGATGGTGATTTTGGTAATGATGTATTAAAAGGCGATACCGGTGCTGATACTCTTACCGGTGGAGTTGGTAACGATCAATTAAAGGGAGGCGGTGGTATCGATTCATTGGTTGGTGGAACAGGCAGTGACAGTTTCTTTTTTGGCGATACCGGTGCTCTTGGCACAGAAGGCGTTGATGTTATAAATGATTTCACCTCACTGACTGATAAAATAGTCATAGATAGCGCATCTTTACCAGATGCTTCAGTAGATTTCCATCAGGTTTTCAATTCTGGGAGTGCCTCTCCTGATTATACCATTGGAACTGCAAATGATGCATTTATATTGTATGATAATGATCCTTCACCTGGAATAGAAGTGTGGGAACTTTGGTATGATGATGATGCCAGTAGTATTTCTACATCAGTAGAAGTAGCAGAAACAGGAGTTAACGATATATCCGGTGGTGATATTGTAATTATATAGACAGCGAAACTCTATTGGAAAAATATGATAAGGAAATACCTGCATTATTTTCTCAAATCCCCACTTCTTGTTTTTGAAATCATCGCTGCAACGTTTTTTATATCTTTGCTCGCTCTGGCTTCCCCCCTTTTTGTCATCCAGGTTCTGAATCGTTATATTACCTACGGCTTTGATGGAACCCTTTTTACCCTGACGATTGGTGTTTTACTGGCAATCGTACTTCAGTATGGATTTCGTCTTATTCGTTCGCGGATGTTGAGTATTGTAATTGGTGATGCTGAGTACGGTTTAGTTCGTCGTTTTTTTTCCCTGTTTGGTGCGGCCAGCTATCAACATCTTGATAGTTTGTCTCAACCAGCAAAGCGTGAACTGGTAATTAATTTACGAAAGGTTCAAGCTGTATACAATCCTAGTTTTATTGTTCCACTTCTTGATAGTCCTTTCTCTTTATTATATTTATTTGCGGTATTTTGTTTGAGTCCACTACTGGCACTTGTTACAAGTTTCTGGATTATACTGTTATTACTTGTAGGTTGGCTTACCAAAAAATTTAGTCGCAAAAAAAGCAAACTTTTTGAGCAGACCGATGGCAGAGTCAGGGGTATGTTGGTTGATTTGGTTGAAGGACTTGAAACTGTTAGAATGTTTGGTGGAGTACACTTTCTTCAGGACAGATGGCAGGAACTGACATCTTCACTTGTACAAAATCGTTGTGCTGCTACCAGTGGAAAGGAACAAATGCAGAGTTTGTTTTTAACCGGCATTGCACTTCAATCTGTTTGTCTATATGTTTTTGGAGCGGTATTGGTTGTGCGTGGTGAATTGAGTGTTGGAGCACTAATTGGCGCAAATATTCTTGCTGGAAAAGCGTGTCAATCGGTCACACAATTATTAGCTAGTTTGACAATCTGGCAGGAATCCAAACCAGCATATAAACAAGTCCAGCAATTATTTGCTTTTCCAGTAGAACAAAATTATGGCACAGCATTAAAGGAATTTTCCGGGGCACTGGCTCTACAGAGTATGACATTTTCTTATACTGGCAGAGAGGAAATAGTTACTGATTTAAGCTGTTCAATTCAGCCCGGCTCAATTTTAGTTATCACGGGGGGAAATGGTTCTGGAAAGACTACTCTGATCCGTTTGTTGACTGGTCTACTGCGACCAGGCAAAGGACATATTCTGGTAAATGGAGTTCACCTGGACCAGCTTGCTGTACCATGGTGGCGGGAGCAGCTTTGTTACCTGCCCCAGAATATAGTACTCCTGCAACAATCTATCAGAGATAATATCATAATGCCATGCCCTGAAATTACTGATGCAGAACTAAATACCATCATTAATGCTGCTGATCTTCGCCGATTTTTGGATAAATTGCCAGCTGGTGCAATGACACCTGTAGTTGACAGGGGAATTGGTCTTCCTCCCGGTATCAGAAAGCGGATTGGAATAGCTCGTGCACTGGTACATAAGGGTCCTGTTGTGCTTTTTGATGAACCAACTGAAGCTTTAGATGATCAAGGATGCAGAGCTGTCTACTCCTGTCTAAATCAACAGGCTGCTGAGAAAAAGACAATTATTGTTGCTTCAAACGATGTGCAAATAATGGGTGCAGCTCATCTAATTCTTAACCTTGATAAGAAGCCTTTAGGTTTGACTACCGGACCTCACGGAGGTATTCGATGAGCATGTTGTTTAAGTCTTTTCTCAATAGATTTGATCAGCCTGATATTTTGCAAAGCGGGCATGCCATTCATCGTATCACCCATTTGTTTTTTTGGACTGCATGCCTGGGACTGATTGCTTTTATCGTATGGTGCTCCTACAGCAAATTAGACATAGTTAGTATTGCTGCAGGTAAGGTAATGCCTTCCAGTCGTGTAAAAAGTATTCAGCATCTTGAGGGAGGGATCATTAGTAATATTGTAGTTAAGGAAGGTGACAGGGTAACTGTTAATCAACCACTGGTTTATCTGGAAAAGATATGGCAAGGAGCCTCTTCTGATGAGTTGCAGGCAAAGACTGTTGCGTTGCAAATGGATATTATTCGTGTGCAAGCAGAACTTTCTGGCAAGTCAAAAGTTGTTTTTCCATTAGAGTTAGAAAAGCAGCAACCATTGTTGGCAAATCGTGTAAAGGCATTGATGATTGCGCGGTTGCATGCTTTTCAGAGTGAGCTTGCTGCGCAAAAAGAAAAAATTATTCAGCGGCAAAAGTATATAGATGAGATAAAGGCAAGAAATAAAAATGATCTGACTACTCTTAAGTTGGTCAATAAACAGTTAGCAATTAGTAAGGGATTACTCAAAGATAAATTAACCACAGAGTACAATCATCTCAGTCTGCTGAAAGAGGCTTCACAAAAAAAAGGTGACATAGAACAAGGCAAGGCTCTGTTTCAGGGTGCGCAGTCTGCACTTAAAGAAGCTAGGACGGTGTTAGGTGAAATAGAAAATCGTTTCATTGAATCAGGTCAGAGAGAATTAAAGGATACCGGCCAGATGCTGGAAGAGCTATCCAAACGTCAGTTAAAGATGGATGATTCTCTGGCAAGAACTATTGTTAGAGCACCGGTGGCAGGGATAGTCAAAACTCTGCATATTGTCACTCGGGGAGGAATAGTCCAGCCTGGGATGAAAATACTCGATATTGTTCCTGAGGACGATCAACTTATCATCCAGGCAAAACTCCCAGTTGCCGATGTTGGTTATGTTAGAAATGGGCAACGGGCAGTCTTGAATCTGGCTTCAAATGATGCGCGCAGATTTGGTTCCATTGAAGGAGAAGTTTCGCATATAAGTCCTGATACCTTTGGGAGTCAGGATGGGAATGTTTATTACACCGTCCATATACTTCCTAAAAATAATGTGTTTGAAAAAGGTTCTGCCAGATATGATCTTTATCCAGGTGTATTGATTAATGTATTTATTCATACTGGTCAGCGGACAATTATGGATTATATTTTAGAGCCATTTCTTACTGCTGTGGATACTGCCATGCAGGAGAGATAATGCGATTTCTTTTTCTTCACCCTAACTTTCCAGCACAGTTTCGTTATATTCTAAAAGCACTTGCATGTAGTGGTGAACATGAAATTGTATTTCTGACCGAAAATAATGAGAGTAAATGGCCGGTACAGGGGTTGCAAAAAATTGTCGTACCAGAAGCGGATGCACCACTTTTTGGAATAAAACCTGTTGTTATTCCTTTTCTCAAACAAGAGGCTCGTGGGCAGGTTTATTTACAGGCCTGCATCAAATTAAAAAAGTCTGGTTTTGTACCGGATGTGGTTGTTTTTCATTCTGGATGGGGAGCAAGTTGGTATATTGCTGATATTTTTCCTAGCAGTAGATTAGTTGGCTATTTTGAATGGTTTTATACTAATAATATCAGAGATAAAAATCTGGATAATCAGATTCTAAACCTATTGCAGACCAGGATGCGAAATGCTGCTATTCTTAATGACCTGCATATTGTTCACCAGAAAATAACCCCAACTTGGTGGCAGCAAAGTCAGTTTCCACGTCAATATCAAAATGACATGGAAGTAATACATGAAGGTCTTGATACAAGTTACTTTACGCCAGAACCTGATAATGATTTATCATTTTTGAAATGCCACATCCCTGACGATGCTCAACTTGTGACATATGCTGCAAGAGGTATGGAACCATACAGGGGATTTCCTCAGTTTATGAAATCTCTTGAGCATGTTTTATCCTATGATAAGACCTGTCATGTGATAATAATAGGAAGTGACAGGGTTTGTTATTCTCCAGTACCTGTTGATGGAAAAACCTACAAACAGCAGGTGTGTGAGAATCTTCAATTAGATTGGAGTCGGATACATTTCGTTGGCAGTTTACCCTATGGGCAATATAAAAAAGTATTACAAGCATCTACGGTTCATGTGTATTTAACTGTCCCCTTTGTGTTGTCATGGTCCATGCTTGAAGCAATGGCCTGTGGTTGTGTGGTGATAGGTTCAGATTCTCCACCAGTACTTGAAGTGATCAAAGATGGAGAAAATGGAATCATTGCTGAGCTCGATTCTCTTGAAGATATTGGCAAAAAAATATTAGCTGTTTTGAATTTTCCAGATATTTATGCCACTATGAGAGAAAGGGCAAGAAACACAATTGTAACAAAATATGAGCTGCAAAATTCTCTACTCCATCATTGTAAGATTTTGTTGCAAGCAAGGGTAGGGTGAAATCTTGGGCAATAGAAGAATCAACGTTATGGCAAATACCTGTTCTGGAGGAATTGAGTGAAAAAACAATTTTGGAGCAGAGACTGGTTTGTAGGTCTTGTAATCACCATTATTTTTCTACTGCTAACCAAAAGTGCCTTTTTTGATAGGTTGGAATTAAGTGCGTATGACCTGGGAATTCAAATGAATTCAAGCGGTCATGCAAATGAAGAAATTGCAATAATCGCTATTGATGATGAGAGTCTTGCCAATATAGGCCGTTGGCCTTGGGCTAGAGATATTCATGCCAAAATGATTGATTTGCTTGCACAAGGAGGTGCAAAAGTCATCGGTCATACGGTGCTATTTATCGAGCCACAAGTGGATTCTGGTCAGGATGAATTGTTTAATATCAGAAACATGTTCGACAATTCCAGTTTGAATACCCGTATGGGCAGTGATTTAGCCAGACTCAACAAGCTAATTGAAAGTCTAAATAACCAGGCAAAGGATTTACGATCAAAGTCTGTTCAAAAATCTATTACTACTCTTAATGATTATTTTATAAAGTCAAGTCTGGCTGATGGCAAAGTTGAGCAGGATGTGGAACTTTTGAGAAAGGCCTTACAAAATGCCGGTAAAAACGCGAATAAGGATATTATTCTTAAGCAGTCCATCGCCAACGCTGGCAATGTTGTTCTTGCCATGCCAATGGTACCAGGAAATGCACGTGGCAACCCTAATACAAAACTTCCTGATTATATTCTCAAGAACAGTTTGAGTACTATGGTGGATAATGTTGATGCCATGGATATGGGTTGGTTTCCCTTTTCAACGATTGACATTTTACCTCCCCTTCAGATTTTCAGTGAAAAGGCGTTGGCTATTGGACATCTTAATGTGATACCCAATGATGCAGATAGTGTTGTGAGAACAGACCCTTTGGCGTTGCTTTACTATGGTAATTATATACCGTCCTTATCGCTTCAGGTTGTGAGCAGGTATCTTAACCTTAAACAAGGTGATATCGAATTATTTTTAGGTGAAAAGGTTCAACTTGGTGGCTTGGTGGTCAATACCTCTCAACAGTTATTAATGAACACCTTTTTTTACGGGGAAAAAAATGAGGCAACTCCGTTTATCGTTGATTCTTTTTATGATGTTTTAAATAATAAAATACCTGTAACAAAATATAAGGATAAAATTGTCCTGATTGGTGCAACTGCAGCCGGAATAGGCGATCATTACGCAACACCGTTGGGGAATATGTCGCCAGTTTTAGCCCTTGCTCATGCTGTATCCAGTATTCTTAATGAAGATTTTTATATCTCACCACTTTGGGGTGTTTGGGTTACTTATGGTGCTTTTCTTCTGGTAGCACTCTATCTTACCTTGCTTTTTCCAAGATTAAAGGCAGGTATGGCTGCTGCATTTACTGGTCTGCTGTTTTTAGCCTTTCTTGGTGCAGAGCAAGGATTGTTGCAAATGCAGGCTATATGGCTGAAATTGACTTTTCCTGCGTTTTTTCTTTTGGTTGGACATCTGTTGCTAACCACCAAACATTTTCTTGTCACAGAAAAAAGTAAAGAAAAAGTTGAGGCTCAGTCAGCACATAGCAATCAGATGCTTGGTTTGCAGTTTCAGGAAAAAGGTCAATTGGATATGGCATTTGATGCCTTTCGTAAAGTCCCGATTGATAAACAGCTCATGGATAATCTTTATAATCTGGCCTTGGATTATGAACGTAAAAGACTCTTTAATAAAGCGGGTTTTGTCTATCAGTATATGTCTGGCTTTGATGGAAATTTCAGGGATATCAAAGAACGTTCAGGGATGAACAAGGTTGCAGAGGGAACAGTTGTGCTACAAACAGGTTCATCACCTACTGTCATGTCTACTGTGGCTATGAATGGCCCTGTTGAGAAGCCAATGCTTGGTCGTTATGTGGTAGAGAAGGAACTTGGTAAAGGGGCAATGGGTGTTGTTTACCTTGGTAAAGATCCCAAAATAAACCGGGTAGTTGCCATAAAAACAATGGCTTTGGCAAATGAGTTTGAAGAAGATGAATTGGAAGAGGTGAAAAGCAGGTTTTTCAGGGAAGCAGAAAGTGCAGGGCGTTTGAATCATCCCAATATTGTTACTATTTTTGATGCAGGTGAAGAACATGATCTTGCATATATTGCTATGGAATTTCTAAAAGGTGGTGACCTTGCTCCCTTTACCAAACGGGAAAAATTGCTTCCTGTTTATAAGGTATTGGGTTTGATGATGAAAGCAGCTCAGGCACTTCATTATGCACATCAGAATAATGTGGTTCACCGGGATATAAAACCTGCCAATATCATGTATGATCCAGAGACTGGTGTATTGAAATTAACAGATTTTGGTGTTGCCAGAATTACCGATTCCAGTAAGACTAAAACTGGTGTTTTGATGGGAACGCCTTCCTATATGTCACCTGAGCAGGTGACAGGGAAAAAGGTTGATGGTCGTTCTGATATTTTTTCTCTGGGAATTGTTATGTACATTCTGTTAACTACTGAGCTTCCTTTTAAGGCTCCTTCTATGGCAAATTTGATGTACATGATCGCATCAGAACCACATACAGACATCCTCAAGAGAAGGCCGAAACTACCTAAAAGTGTAAAGATGATTATTGATAAATCTTTAGTGAAAGATGAGAACAAAAGATATCAGAATGGTGAAGAAATGGCTCGGGACCTTCTAGCATGTCAAAAACTTTTTAAACCGGTAAAGTAGTATTATTAGATCCCTTTTTGATACTGGGAGCAAGTAGAATGATGAATGTTTTGTCTGAGTTCTTCCTTGGAATTAGCAACTCCATTTAGAAGATTTTCAAAAAGATGAATGAGTCTGTTTTTATCCACTACTACCTTGGTGTCGGTTATGATTCTTCGTAAGTCAATGAAAAAGCTAGAAAAAACATCAGGTAGGTCCGTGAGTATATCTGTATTAAGAAAATTCGTATCATTATAGATACAATGGTAATTCTCCCTTGTTTTTTCAATATAGAGAGTAACATCTTTCAGGTTTTTAATAGATGAAGATTTTTGACAATCCTGGATACATTGTTCATCAATGATCTTTTTTTTGCATCCAATAATCTGATGAAATAGGCATTGTCTGCTGGATAGAAGCAAAATTGGATGATAGATACTATAGAAAAGTTTGAAGTTCTTAGGGGGGGTAATTCTCTTTATTTGAATTTTGCTAATTTCATTTGATATAAATGAGCCATGACATTCAAAATTTTCTTTTAAACATAAAAGGCTGAAGGAATTAACAATATTGAGATAAGGTCCTGCTATCCAGGGTATTTTTTTACTGTATGCTTCATATGCTATGCCGGTATTATTTGTTACAATTAATTTTGGTTTTACCTGTTTAAGAAATTTTATGGCTCCATCATAATTTTCTCCTAGCAAGATTGATGGGAACCAGGGAATTAGCTGTTTATTTTTCAAAAACAGTTCTGTAAGTTTTGAATATTCTTCAAGTAAATTATTTGGCAGTTGAAAATAGATTTTTGTTGAGCTCTTCGTACAAATATCTAAATCTTTTTGTGAGGAGATCAATACCGAAAGAACGGGTTTGGTTGTAACAGGATAGTGCTTGGGTAAAAAAGGTATATCTATTGGGGAGACCTTTTCTTTAGAATCATTTAAGAAATGCAGAATTTTTTTTGTTATTGCCGTAAGCTCTTTAAAAGGTAGAAAAAGATCACTTTGCAGATGATCTATATCTAGCTTTTGAATATAATAGTTCGAATTATTTAGAGGCTTAAATTTTTCTAATAATAAATGACTCTTTAGTTTGTAGGGATTAATTTTTTTGTCATTTTTGGTGATTATATTGTCTACTGGAGATATCGTCTGACCTTCATCTTTTTGGTTTGAATTAGTGGTGCTTGCTTTTGTAAGGTAAGTTTCTGAAAATACAGTAAATGAAGAATCTATTGTTTTTACAAATACTTTAAGCGGTAGATCAACCTCTCCTGAAACAATAATATCCAAAGGATCTTTAGATATTATTAATTCTTTAATTTTGTTTTTAACTATAGTTTTAATCTCTGCTTTTTCTTCATATAGATTAGTCTTGTTGACTACTTTTTTTCTATTTCCGCTACGATAATTAATGTTAGTTTGATGCTGAATAGAACTAACTCTGGGATTATCAATATACATGTCTTTATCAATAGTTCCCTGCAGAAAAGAGTTTGAAAATTCACGATTAAATACCTTATACAAGTCACTATTATCATTGTCGAGACAGTTATGATCATAAAAATGTTGAATTTGTTTTTTCCAGCAATTCACCACCGTATAAACATAGTCAGACTTCTTAATTCTTCCTTCAATCTTTATTGAGTCAACTCTTGCATCTGATATTTCTTTTAGATCAAAAAATGCTGAATTATCTTTAAGATTAAGAGGGTAATTTTTACCTTCACGGGTAGTTACATACCTGTCTCTACATGGTTGACTACATCTACCTCGATTTCCTGATTTTCCTCCTAGAACAGAACTTAAATAACAAATTCCTGAAAAACCGATACAGTAAGACCCGTGAACAAATACTTCTGTTAAGATATTATTTTCATGTCCAATTAAAGTTAAGGATTTTATTTCATTAATATTTAATTCTCTTGATAGATTAACCCGGGAAACTGCTAGTTTTTTTAAGAACTTAATTTGACCTTTATTATGTGTTGTAAGCTGGGTAGATGCATGAATTTCAAGATCTTGAAAATATGTAGATAACAAATATAACATTCCTAGATCTTGAACAATAACTCCATCGATTCTGGTATTAATTAGTTCATTTAGTAAATTTACAAGGGCCTTAATTTCACTTTCAACTATAATAATGTTGAGTGTTAAGAAAACTTTGCAATTATTATTGTGAGCAATTTTTATAATTCCCTTTAACTCTTCAAAATTTAAGTTTGTGGCTCTAGTTCTAGCATTAAATCTATCTAACCCGCAGTATATAGCATCTGCTCCAGCAATAATTGCAGCTTTTATGGAATCAATATCTCCACCTGGTGCCAGTAATTCAATATGATTCTTCATAGGTTTAATTGCACAGGTGATAAGAAAATTTTCACTATTAAATTAGATTGTTATCTGTGTTGGCGAAAATGTTTACAATTTGTTTCTGAATGGGTGGGTAGTTTCTTTTACTGATGGGGATAGTATTGGTTTCATTGGGTAGAGTAGGTAAGAATTTGCTTACCATGGTTATTTTAGATTTTTAATCAGTCACCATTATAGCAATATTCCAATTATTGCTCCTGTCATACACGTTGCAATGGTTCCAGCAATAATGGATTTAATTCCTAATGAAACAATTTCTTCCTTTCGGTCAGGAGCGATTGATCCAAGGCCGCCTATCATGATTCCCAAACTGCCAAAGTTAGCAAAACCACACATTGCATAAGTCATGATGAGGGTGCTGCGTTCACTTAATGCATTTTTAGGCAGACGGGACATGTCCAGATACGCCAGAAATTCATTCATTACCGTTTTGGTGCCCATTAAAGAACCTGCTATTTGTGCTTCCTGCCAAGGGATTCCTATCAGCCAGCAGATTGGTGCCATAAGGTAACCAAGAAAACGCTGCAGCGTAATTGCCTCGTTTCCTATTTGCGGTAGTAATCCTAGTATCTGATTGGCCAGATGAACTAAGGCAACCAGTACAATTAGCATGGCTGTAATGTGCAGCAAAAAATGGAGACCGTCAACTGTGCCTTTGGTCACAGCGTCCATTGAGCTTGTAGCTTTTTGTGGGGATATAATATCCCCGCTGGTAGTCTCCATTGTTTCCGGTATCATTATTTTGGCGATAGTGATGGCAGCCGGAGCACTTATCAATGAGGCTGTCAAAATATGACCCATGGCATCAGGGATTATTGATTTAAGTATTCCGGCGTAAAGTACCATGACTGTGCCTGCAACGGTTGCCATTCCACATGTCATGACACAGAATAATTCACTCCTGCTCATTTTATTCAAGTAGGGCCTGATAAAAAGAGGTGCTTCAATCATTCCGACAAAAATATTTGCTGATGCTCCAACCCCTAATGCACCGCCAATATTTAGGCTTTTTTGTAGAACCCATGAAAAGGATTTGACAATAAGTGGCATGATTCGCCAGTAAAAGAGCAATGAGGAAAGGGCACTGATAACAAGAACGAGGGGGAGGGCCTGTAATCCCAGGATAAAACCAGCACCTGGAAATGATTCAGGAAATGGTAGGGTACCGCCACCAATATAACCGAAAACAAAAGATGTGCCCGCGGTTGTGGCCTTTTGTAATGCCTCAACCATGCTGTTTAAACCGAGAAAAAAAGTTTTGAATATGGGTATCTTAACAAGCACAATTGCAGTTAAAAGTTGTACCAACAATCCTGCACCAATACTTTTTATTGCCACTTTTTTACGATTTTCGCTGATAAGCCAGGAAAAACCGGTTAAGGCCAAAATTCCCAAAAAACCTTGTAATACCAACATGGTAATCCTCGTTTGTGTATAGCCGTCAGCTAATATTATTGCTTGGGTTATTTTTTTACTGATGAGTTAATATTTTTTGGTAACTTTTCTCTTTTTTCTGCGGACCATAGTAGCTTTCTCCATTTCTTTGAGTGTGTCCATTATCTCATCACTTACCGTGACTCTTCCCTCAAGGACACAGCCAGGTCGGCCCATAACACATTTGCTTTTTAATTTTTTGCAGTTGTCTGTGTCAAAATCATGATTTCCACATGAAAAAGTCATAAAATCAGATCTCTTTAATAATTGTTTCTAGGTAATTTGTTTAAAGCTCGGCTAAAAAAGCTGACAGGTAACAGGAATGCTATTGGATGAAGAAAGCATGAAAATCGCATAATTCTGTTGTGAAATATAAGCCAGATTCTTTAATGCTTACTCTTTTTATCCTTACCTTGCAAGGAGCAATAACGAAGGGAGTGAGTATAGGATTTGCTAGGTACTTCTGTTAGCTTTATTAATCAATTTGATTTTATTTATAACACTTTTTCTCAGCAGTATCTGATTTGAGAATTGCAGCACCTATTTTATCTCAAATAGCCACTGCATAACACCAACCATTGTTCTGCTTGTCATCAAACTTCCGTCATTACGGCATGTTTTTAGCCGGAATTCAGGGCAACAGAAATGAATAAACAGCCTGTTGGAATGACGATTCGTGAGATTGTGGTTATACAACGAAAAAACTTATGCAGGTCCTTAACCGGACACTACTGACTTTTTCAACACTTGAGCGAGTTATTGTTATCTGTTTTTTTATCAGGTTTTTTTATGAGAATCTTGACAAGCTGGATTAATTTATGATGATATATCTATATGTGTTTAAAATCATAGGTGAAATAAATTAGTTGTGGTTCTGGGATTTTTCGTTGAATTAACTGGTGGTTTCATGGTTTTTTTATGAGTATAAAAAGCATAATTTCATTATCATTTCATCTCGTTATCCAAATTATACTGGTTTTTTCTTTTGTCTTAAATGCTCATGCAGAAAATGACAGTTCTGAGCAAAAAAAGATTATTGCAGCAGTCTTAAATGATTTTCCTCCCCTCTATACAGTTGATAGAGCAGAGCAACCTGCTGGTTTCGCTATTGACTTGCTTGACAATGTATCCCAGACCATTGGCTTGAAGGTCGATTATCTGGTTGTTGAAAATTGGGCAGCAGCCATGGAGACGATACGCAATGGACAAGCAGACATTATTCCAGGTATTGGCATTAGTCCTGCGCGTTCTTCAGAATTCCAATTTTCTGTAACTATAGAGACTATACCTGTCTCATGTTTTGTGAGAAAGAAAAATTATACTCTCAGAGAGTTGAATGATTTGCGTGGACATAATGTAGCTGTGATTAACCAAAGTGCTGCAAATACCAAGCTAAAAGCTATGTCTGGATTTGTCCTTATAGGTTTTGATAATATCGATACGGCCTTGTTAAGCTTGCTGGCAGGAAATGTAGATGCTTTTGTATTTCCTGAACCTGTACTGTGGAATAAGGCTCGTCTTGTAGGACTTGATGACAAGATTAAAGTGGTAGGTGATCCTTTAATGGAGTTAAAACGTGGATATTTGATGCGAAAAAATGACTCTGATCTCCTAGATATTATTAATCCAGCTATAAAAAAATATGTTTTATCGCCAAAATATTTGGAAAGTTATGTGAAATGGTATGGAAAACCAAAACCATTCTGGACAGTTCGTAGTTTAAGCATAGCAATGATTTTAATAATAATATTTCTTTTTTGTGGTGTTATTATCTGGAGATTTATGACTATTGCCCGTCTGAATGTTCAGCTAGAAAAATCTGTCAAAAAAAGAACATCTGGCCTTTCTGAAACCAATCGTCTGCTCTCTTTGGAAATTGAAGAGCGAAAAAAAATAGAACAAAAACTCAAACAACAGAATGTGGAAATGGCGAGAGTAAACAAGGCCTTTGTTGGAAGGGAGTTGAGAATGATTGAATTGAAAAATGAGAATAAAAAGTTTCAGGATAAATTGAAATATTCAAGAGAAAAATTATGCAAACCCTGACAGTTCAGGAGGTTAAGTGAATATTTATAATATGCGCATACTGAGTTTTTTAATTAGGGCTTCAATTTTTTGTATGCTTGTCTTAATAGCCGAGGATGGAATTGCTGGTGATCCTGTAAATATTTTGAAAAAGATAGGTTCCTCAAAGACCAGAATTATGATTGTGAGTAGTTATCACCGTGAATTTCTTTGGTCCCAGGGAACTAATAAAGGAATATGTTCGGCACTTTATAAATTTGGATATCTTGATAATCAAAATCAGGAGCTCCAATTTACCCAAACGGATTTTGTAGAAACGTCAACCACTATGATTCAAAAGCTTTGGATGGACACTAAAAGAAAGAATTCTTTATCTGAAATAGCAGAGAGTTTAGCGGGTGTAGTTAAGATAATAGATACTTTCAAACCAGACATCTTATTGCTTGGTGATGATAATGCAGTAAATTATGTAGGTAATTATTATCTGGATACGAAATTATCTGTAGTGTTTTGGGGTATAAACGGACTTCCAATAAAATATGGTCTACTCGAATCGGTTCAAAAGCCAGGGCATAATATTACAGGAGTTTACCAAAGGGGATATCTGGTTGAGGGGTTCAAGGAACTGAAAAAACTTATTCCAACTATTCAAAAAATTGCCATCTTATCTGATGATTCCACAACTGGTAGATCTATTGCCAAAAGAATAAATAATTACGCAGAAGAGGGCAAACTTGAGGCTGAAGTTGTTGAACTTGTAATTACCAATTCTTTTGAAAAGTGGAAGTCCAAGGCCCTTGAATTAGAAGGTATGGTTGACGCCTTTTTTATTTCCACACACAATACTTTAATAGATAGGAAAGGTGAACATGTTGATTATCTTAAAGCAGCTTCATGGTATCTGAATAACATAAGAAAGCCTGAGTTCACAGCTGCAAGATTTTTAGTCATAGAAGGTTTTTTGTCAACAGTGGATGACTCTGCCTTCAAGCAAGGTTATGAAGCTGTCCGAATAGCTAATAAAATTTTATCACATAATGCTGACCCCTCTGAAATGTCGGCATATTTCCCCCCAAAAGGTCCTTTTATAATCAATAGAAAAAGAGCTGAAATGCTTGGCCTGGAGAAAGAAATTCAAGAAAATAAAAATATCATTGATGAGTATGTTGAGACTATAAGTGCTTTTGATAAATACCCACCCCATAAATAATATCTTAATGAATTTTTTTTAACAGGAAAGTTTGAATGTGTCTGAAATATGAAAATTTTTAGATCACTTGATCGGCTATAGTTATGATTGAGGAAAAACTGAAAATTGAAGGGACACCAATTTTTCATCGTCTGCTATCAGCTTTTTTTTTCAACAGTATTGTTACAATCACAATCATGTTTCTTGCTTATTATTTTTATGCAGGTAAGACCATGAATGACCTTGTATCAACTCAGTTACGTACTGTGATTGATGAAACTAGCCGCTACATTGATCATCGCTATAATCTTGAAATTTATGAAGATTTGATGTCTTTATCATCTTCGCCAATTTTAGACCAGTTTCTTTCAGCAAGGGAAAGTGAGGCTGTTCTTGTCAGGTTTCAATTAGAGAGATACCTGAACCAGGAGCTTTCATTTCATAAGAATCAAAAGGAAATACTATTTTTAAGTCATACTGGTGATGTTTTGGCTGGTATTTCAAATGGCAAAAGGAATAGAGAATTTGGTAGCATATTTCAAAGTACTCTTGGTACAGCACAGGAAAATGGTAAAGTTATTCTTTTTAATAAAATTAAAGCAGCTGGTCCTGGGAGTATTTTTTATGAAGGACCTTACAATGATTTTGGAAAAGATGAAGTTTTGTTAGCTGGTGTAGGTAAGAGGCATCCTGAAACAGGTGAATTTGGCGGTGTAATGATGGTCTCAGTCAATATCAAGGATGTTGTAGAATTACAGGCTAAAAATCATTTATTTAAAAAACAGATTTCCTGGATTTACACTGCTGATAATAGATTGCTTGCTGGTCAGGATAGTCAAGATGTTTCACCTGATATCTCTTCTTATCTTCACCTTGATGATTTTGCAAAAGACTCTTTTATAAATATTCTGGATATTAAACTAGGGACTGATGAAAAAGCAATTTGTAGGGTTCTTTTTGTTGTTGATCAAGAAATATATTCAAAGTTGATGACTGATGTTCTGACAAGAATGATTTTGGTTTTATTTTTAGCACTTCTGATCGCTTTATTGGCTGCTTTATTTATGGGCAGACACTTGGCCAAACCTGTGATTGAGTTGACTAGAATAAGTAGTCTGATAAGCCAGGAAAATTTTAGTGAGACACTTCCTGTTAAAACAGGTGGAGAGATAGGATTGCTTGCCAGATCTTATAATATCATGATTGAAAGGTTGAAATTGTTAATAGATTTAAAAGATAAAGAAATTGTTGATCGTTTACGTGCTGAAGAAAGAACGCAGGATACGAATCAGGAACTATTAGATACGCAAAGCGCTATGCTCAACCTTGTTGAAGATCTTGAAGAATCTAAAATAGATTTGCAGAATCAGGTGGATGAGCGGATTGCATCAGTTCAAGCATTGCGAAAAAGTGAATCACGCTTTCGTGGATTGATTGAATCAACAAGTGATTGGATATGGGAAGTCGATCAAAATGGAGCATATACTTATGTTAGTCCTCAAATTACTGATATATTAGGTTATTGTCCTAAAGAATTGATAGGGAAAACTCCATTTGAGACAATGGTTCCTGAGGATGCTGATCGGGTATCAAAATTGTTTGCTTCCATTATGGCCTGCAAAAAATCTTTTAGGGCTATGGAAAATATTAATGTTCATAAAAATGGTCATCAGATAATTTTGGAAACAAGTGGTGTACCTATATTAGGTTCAGAAGGGGAACTACTTGGATATCGAGGAGTGGATCGGGATATTAGTGAACGTAAGAAATCTGAAAAAGCTCTACAAGAGTACTATGACCAGTTGGAGCAACGTGTAGAAGAGCGGTCTCAGGAGCTAAAAGAAATTCATGAACAGCTTCTACATGTTGAAAAACTCTCAGCCATTGGTGGTCTAGCAGCATCTATAGCTCATGAATTTAATAATCCATTGCAAGGTATTATGACGGTTATAAAAGGAGTAAAACGCAGAGCCTCTATGGATGATGAAGATATTGAATTGGTAGAGATGGCAATTAAGGAATGCGAGAGGATGAAGGAGTTGATAAAGAGTCTCCAGGATTTCAACAGGCCATCTCCTGGAATAGTTGCACTTATGGATATTCATGCCACTATTGAGTCACTTTTAGTGTTGAGCAAAAAAGATTACATCAACAGGTTAATTACAGTTGAAACTTACTATTGCAATAATATACCACCCCTTAAGGCAGTAGCAGACCAGATCAAGCAGGTTTTGCTCAATGTTTTAAATAACGCAGCATATGCCTGTGATGGTGGTGGTAAAATAACTGTAAAAACAAAGGTTGTCAGGTCTAATACTGTTGTTATTTCGATTCATGACACAGGTAAAGGAATAAATGCTGACCATTTAGATAAAATATTTGATCCATTTTTCTCGACTAAGCCTTCTACCAAAGGTACTGGTCTTGGCTTGTCTATCAGTTATGGAATTATCAAAAAACATGGTGGAAAAATTGAGGTTACAAGCAGCTCTAATATGGGAACAGAATTTAATATATTTTTACCTGTTGAGGGGATGAAAAATGAGTGAAAAGTCAATACTGCTGGTTGATGATGAAATTATTATTTTAAATTCAATTGGTAAAGACTTGCGTCAGGAAAACTACCAGGTCACCCAGGCTGAAAGCGGCGAAGAGGCTATAGAATTACTGCAAAGCAACAACTTTGATCTTGTAATCACTGATCTTTCAATGATGAGGATAGATGGGATTCAGGTGCTTGAAGAAGCTAAAAGACTGAATTCTTTGACTGCTGTTATTATTCTTACAGGTTATGGTGATATGGAATCTGCTATAAAATCATTACGCTTAGGGGCAGATGATTATCTGCTAAAGCCTTGTGAACATGAAGATTTATTGATTCGTATCAAGCGCTGTCTCGATCGGCAGGAAATGGTTTTGAAAATTCAGGGTTACGAAAAAATTTTGCCTGTTTGCGCATACTGCAGGAACATCAGAGATGATACTGGTGTTGACCCGGGAAAGGGGAAGTGGTTGTCCATGGAGCAATATGTATATAAAACCAGCAAAACAGCGGTTTCACATGGTTGTTGTCCAGATTGTTATGAAAAACAAAGCCAGATGTTAAAGCCTTTTAATCAGTAACTATATTTCCTGAACCTATTGGAATCAAAGATATATTACCACTTAAACCGCTGGCTGATATTGAAATAATTCAGAAATATTTTTAGTCGAGTCTCTTGTAAATAACGCTTATGGAAATAGATTGGAAAGATTTGGAAGATCTGAGATACGCAAATTCATTACTTGAAAATCCAGGATTAGCAGTAAAGATAACAAATTTAATTGGTGTTCCCGTTGAGAAATGTTTTGCGATCCTGCCTGAAAACTGGTCAAAGATGGTCGCAAACAGTACCGAAAAAGCAATGCAGGTTGCTGTTAATTCAGCAATTTTGACACTGAATAAGTCCTCAAAGATTAATTCAGCCAATGCTTTGCACAAGATAATGGCTGCTGGTTCCGGGGCTGCTGGTGGTTTTTTCGGTCTGCCGATTTTGCCGTTTGAACTTTCCTTTTCTACAACCATTATGATACGTTCCATTGCAGATATTGCCAGAAGTGAAGGACAACTTCTTTCAGATCCCGCAATCAAGATGGCCTGTATCGAGGTTTTTGCTTTTGGTGGTTCCAGGAAAAGTGATGATGCGGCAGAGACAGGTTATTTTGCCATCAGGTCAAGTCTTGCTTCTGCAGTAAATGATGCTGCACGATATATTGTTAATAAAGGCATCGGTGACAAAGGATCACCAGTACTGATTCGGCTTATTTCTCAAATCTCCTCGCGATTTGGTGTTCAGGTGTCTGAAAAAATCGCCGCCCAGGCAATTCCTGTAATAGGTGCTGTTGGTGGTGCAATTATAAATACTGTCTTTATCGATCATTTTCAGAGCATGGCACGTGGACATTTTATTATTTTGCGTTTGGAAAAAAAATATGGACAAGAAATGGTCAAATATGAATATGAGCGGTTGTGAACAGGATTTTTTTTGGGCCTGGTGGGGGAGGAGCTGTAATAAGATTCACAGGTATTTTTTGTAAAGCCATCGCTCTTTATCAGTTCTGCTCTTTTCAGTTTAAAAAAATACTACGTAACTTCTATTATAATACCGCATTCTTCACATCGGTAACGGGTTGTTAGGTTTTCTTCTGCTTTTACATTTTCAAAATCTGTTTTTCTCTTACCTTTGATTTCCAGGCATTCAGGACAAGACCCGTTTATTAGCTCATTTTTTTTTATGGTAAGGTGGCAGTATAGACAACGTATTTTAGACTGGGGAGGTGGCAGCAGGTCGAGGTTTTGATGTGTGCAAGTATTCATGGATAAAGGGATTATTTTTCGTATCGCTGATATTTATAATTGGTTAATACTATTCATACCGAATAATGATGAAAAGTTAAATGCTAAACAACTCTATGTGTAAGGATAGTTTCAGGAATGATTTTACTCGATATTAAAAATAGTTAATTCTTTTGGTAATAAATACGCTAAACATTAGATAGCTGCAATTATATGAAAAGTTGTTTTTTGTGATCTAGTTTAATGTGTTTTATTGAGCCTCTTGGGGGCAGGGAAAGCTCTGATAAAAAAAAACCCAGCTTCTTCTTTGATTTAAGAAGCCGGGAAAGATGACGAGAATTTCGGTTTAGGTGCTGCTAGGCTCTATTTTATTTGCAGGTGGCGATGTTTTCGCTTTGGACCAAAAGTACCTTCAGGGTTTTCTGTTCCTGGCTTAGTTTAGTAATTTGATCGGCCAGGGATTCTTTATCAATAGAACCTTTTGTGTATAATTCAAGTAAAGTGCTGACTTCCTGATCTATGGTAGCAGAACGCTCTGTCCAGACATTTCTTTTTTCCATTTCGGAAACAGAATTTGGGTCCAGACGAACGAAACCTTTGAAACCTCTGTCATAGTGCTCGCTATTGTAAAAATAGCAGTTGTTGCATCCTTCAATTTTGGTTGCCATCATTACTTGCTCTTTTCCCTGGCACAATGTACCAGCTACTCGAGCACAGTGGTTGCCGTGATCTGGATATGCAGGACAGCTTTTTTTAACCTCACATTGAAATTGCTCCCAACAATTCATTAAGACCTCTCTAAATTGGTTTTGATGGATAAATGGGTTGTTATTTAAACCCCATTCACACTGCTGTATTTATAATACTGTACCACAAAATTGATATATAAATGCAAATGAAAAAATAATTGATTGCAGTTTTTGCTAGAAATCTTTGTGCTGCAATAAAAGTTGTTAAGGTAGGATGCCTGGAGTGTAACTAGCATGTGTCAGAGGCTTATTTCCAAATTGAATTATTTTGGAACTTAAATCCACTTCAACTTTAAAACAATAATAGCAGGATAATGTTATGGAAAGCAATCAGTCGAAGGTCTGAAAAAAGTATTACTATATTTTATTCTATTTAGGTAAAAAGTATGAGAATATTTGGAAGTGATATTATAATTAGTAATTTATTACACCTCGGTGTTTTCCTCGATAAGTATTTGGTATCAGTACGTTATGTGGATTTGTCGGCTTGGTGTAAAAACATATATAGCTTTATAAGCTATCACAGGTGTACACATTATTTCACTTGATCTAAGTGACATGAATTAGAGATTTTTCAGGTAGGTTTACGATTGAACACATAGTATTTGTTGAAATCATATAATTTTTCCGTGAATGAGGTGAAATCATGTTAAGTCCTGAGTTTTTTATTACTGCCCTCGTGGTTGTACTGGTACCTGGAACAGGTGTTCTATACACAGTCTCTACTGGTTTATTTGTCGGGCGTCGTGCAAGTATTGCTGCGGCTGCAGGTTGCACTATCGGCATTATTCCACATTTAACAGCTAGTATTTTGGGATTATCGGCCTTGTTCCACATCAGTGCAGTAGCTTTTCAGGCGATCAAAATTATTGGAGCTTTATATCTATTTTATCTCGCTTGGGTAATGTGGCGAAATACCGGCATGAGTGAAATAAAAGCATCTAAAGGAGAAAGTACTCTTTCTAAAATTTGTATTCGCGGTTTTTTGATCAATATCCTGAATCCGAAATTAACTATGTTTTTTTTAGCTTTTTTGCCACATTTCATTCTTGCAGATGAGTCCTCACCTTTGTTGCAATTATTTGTTTTGAGCATTGTCTTTATGTTCATGACATTCGTTATTTTTATGCTTTATGGTATCTCCGCCAATGGATTTCGAGCCTATTTTTTAAATTCTCCCAAGGCCATAAATTGGTTACAGAAGATTTTCTCAGCAACTTTTGCCATACTTGGTGCTAAACTTATCATGTCTGAAAGGTAGTTTTTTTGTGTCATAATACCGTTTTTTGGTGGCAAAAATAGACTGGCAAAAAAGATAATCAACAGATTTTCAGAGCATACTTGCTACGTAGAGGTTCTCGCAGGTGGAGCAAATGTATACTTTAAAAAAAGCAGGTCAATCCAGAAACCCTTACTGATGTCCAAAAAGCAGTTCTCTAACTTTATCTGCAGAAATCAGCCTTCGGAGTACACCTTACAGGCTGCACTATCGGCACCGCCACAATCAGTCCACCAAAACTCAATCTTCTCTACCTTTCTTAATTAAGCTCACCTTAACTCCGGCCAACATACTTCCAAAGTATCTTGCCTCAAAGAAATCTGTTTAAAGATTACTAATTCAGGAAGTTTTAACTTTTCTACGGTTAAACGGTGAAAGGCACATCTTGAGCGAAGATATGGAACTTATTGATAGTGTCGTATCTCTCATGCAGTATCCAGCACCTTTCTTATCAGCATGGCAATATCCTTTTTCACAATAGGCTTGTATGCAAACGCATTGATGCCAAGTGACTCAGCTTTTTTCTCATCCATCTGGGTACTGTATCCTGTGCAGAGGATAATGGGAATTTCTGGCCTGATTGACCTTATTTCTTTAACTAGTTCTTCACCTGAAAGGTCTGGCATAATCTGGTCAGTGATAACAAGATCATATTTTTCAGGACCAGCCTTGAAAACCCCTAAAGCTTCAGTGCTATCAATTTTCAGATCAACATCATAGCCAAGACGAGAAATCATATCCTCACCCATTTCCGCATACATTTCCTGGTCATCAACAAATAGAATACGTTCGGTGCCGCCTGGATCTTTTCCTTCCTCCTCCATATGCTCTTCAGTCGCAGGGGTGTCTGTCACCGGGAAATAGAGGTGGAAAGTCGTCCCTGTACCGACTTCACTCTCAACCGTGATGGTACCGCCATAACTTGTAATTATTCCATAGACAATGGCAAGCCCCATTCCTGTACCCTGTCCCACTTCTTTGGTCGTGAAAAAGGGATCAAAGATTTGCGAGACAGTCTTTTGATCCATTCCACATCCGGTATCTCTGAAAGATAGTTTTAGATAACTTCCTGCTGATAAACCTTTTGGAATCAATTTATCATGGTTTGTCAGGTTAACCTCGCTTAGGTTTATAGTCAGAATACCTTGTTCTTTCATAGCCCAGACAGCATTGGAACAAAAATTCATGACGATCTGTTGAATTTCTGTCGGATCAACTAATGTATTTCCATGAGCTGAAACTATATTGATTTGGGTTTCTACTGAAGAAGGGATAGAGGATTGAATGAGTTTCACGGACTCTTTTACCAGAGGGCAAAGATTTGCAGAAATTCGTTGCTGCTGTGATTGTCGGCTGAAGGTCAATATCTGTTTGACTAAATCCTTAACCCGATATGATGCCTTCATAACTTTATCGAGTTGAACCTTGGCAAAACTGTCTTTAGGTGTTTCATCTCTTGCCATGTCAGCACATCCCATGATAACTCCAAGAAGATTGTTAAACTCATGGGCAATACCGCCGGCAAGTGTACCAACGGCCTGCATTTTTTGGGACTGCCGGAGTCGATCTTCAAGAATAGTCTTTTCCTCTTCAGCATGTATCTGCTGGGTAATATCATCAATCATGCACAGATGCTGTTTATGATTTTGTTCAGTTTCTTTTAGGGGGGCAATGGTCATCATAATCCAAACGTATGATCCATCAGGGTGTAAATACCGTTTGTTCATAGTGAACCCGGTTATTTTCCCGGCATTCAAAGCCGCCATATTATCCAAATCTTCCTGCACATCATCCGGGTGAGTTATACTCATCCAATCAATAGTCGACATTTTGTCTATTGTGCGCCCTGCAATTTCAGCAAAGCGTGGGTTGACCTCGTAAATTTGTCCCGTGAAAGAATCAATCAACGCAACACCCAATGGTGCCTGCTCGAACATTGTCTTGAACCGTGTTTCACTTTCCCATCGAGCCTCTTCCGCCAGCCTACGATCAGAAATTTCATGCTTAAGTTGATTGTTTGTACTATCCAAAATTGTTGTTCGATCCTTTACAATCTGTTCGATTTCCTCAAAAGTTTTATGTTGTCTTTCAGCCATGTCATTTATTGAAAACACCATTTGATCCAGTTCATCATCCGAAGGTGATTGATTACGGCGCAATCTTAATATCGGCGTCGGTTTACCTGCTTTCAGGTTCCTTAAATATGTGTTCAGAAAAATCAAATGTTTGATAACTAAATAATGTACGATGAAAAAGATAAAGGTAGATACCAGGAAGGTTTTGATTCCTTGAGATATAAGGATGGTTATCATGCGTTTATAGAGTCGAGAGTAAACGCTACTCAGGCTCGCAACGATATTCAGTCTGCCGATTTCACGCTCAGAGATATTGCCTTTGTGGATAAGAGGGAGTTCATTTATTACATTTTTTTTTGATATCTTTTTGCCAACGGCTATAAAGACGTCATTTTCCCCAATAAGTTCGAGGTATTCAATATCCCTGAGATTAGATATTCCTTCAAGTTGCAGTTTTAAAGAATTTTCATTAAAAAACCACAACGCTCTCGTCAGAGGTTTTTGGAAGATTTCTTCTATTCGAGTAAACTGATCTTCAATCCCCTCAATATCCCGCTGATACTCAATATTGAGTTGAACTGCAGTAATGATGAGGGTCACAACACTGCTGAACAAAAATATATTCAGTAAGAGCCTGGTGGCAATGTTCTTCTTATATTTTTTGAGTAAATTTAAGATCATTACAACCTAATTCTTTAGGTTTTGAATAGAATTTATACGGATAAATAGGCAAGTGGTTATTGAGCTTTAATAAAATTGTCATAGTTTTCTCTGATAATATTTAATTCTCCTTCATCGTTGTGACCCATTTCTGTGATTTTTCGGTATTTCTGGGAGGGCTTTATTTGACGCAATACGCCGTTCCACTCTTCAATAACCTTTTTCCCCCAAGCATTCTTTGTACAAGCCAAATAGACATAAGAAAAAGGATCCATTTCAGCAATAGGGATACTGGAAATGGAACTTGATTTACTGCTTTGTTTCTGGGCATAATATGCAGCTACAATTGGATACTCTATGGTGTAATTAATTCTACCGGTCGCAACCATTTTGATCAGAGATTCAGAACCTTCCGCGACTCGGCTTAGGTTGGAACCTGGTTCGTTTTTTTTCAGGATAGTATCTAATGTTCCAGTGTAAGACCTTGTTTTCTCCACAACCCCAACAAATCGCTTATCATTCATTATTTGGGCAATGGAGTAACTCTTCGGATTTCCAAGTTTCTCAATATCTGTTCTTCTCATGATAATGGCATTGGGCAAAACGAAGGTGTGAGGTTCTGAGAAATAAACAATATCCTCTTTTTTGCCGCTTTTAAATGCAAACACACTACACACATTGTTTTTAATCTCCACTTCATTCCAAAACCTGGCCCAATTCATTTCTTCAGTTACATGATTGTATTGAGGTAATTCTTCATGGGCTATTTTAATGATATGATTAAAGCGGCCTTCCCCTGAATCTTGGCCTTTTATCATTATCCATGGTGGCCAATGGAGTACCTGCCAAGTTAACTCATCCTTTGCGTATGCCGGTTTGAAACAAGAAAAAAATATCACTGCTCCTATCAAAAAATATTTCATTCTTTTTACCTCTCTTAAAGGTGACTCACAGTTAGTGGAAGTTAATTATATTAAAAAAAAGCAATGGTTGCTTGTAAAATGACACCTAACAATGCACCAGGCTCATTTCGTTACAAAGCTCATAATTCATCTGAAAAGATGTTATCACAAAGCAGTATTAATGTGGAATTATAATTTAGAGAGATGATATGTACTTACGGTTCTTTGAAGTCTGCAACGAACTCTGTGAGGCGGCTGGCAGCGAAAAAAGACCCAATAGCAAACCGGAACAAAGAATACAGCTTTTTACCAACAATAAGTTCCAGCCGTGTTTCTCATTCTGGGCGTTATAATGCTTGGAGTTTCAAAAAATATTTATAAGGTAACGGAGAAAAAGCTGAGAGAAAAATCTATGGGAGTTTTTTGTATACATCTTTCCTGTGGCCAATCTTTACAACTAAAATGACCAATCTATCGTTATGAATTTCATAAATAATGCGGTAATCACCAGATCGAACTTTATGAAAAGAATTATCTCCTTTTATCTTGGTTGTATTAGGGGTTGGTAAGTTGATGCCAATCTCTTCAATTTTTTTCTTAATTCGCACCAAATCTCGTTTGGGAAAACGCTTCAAGATTTTCAGTACAGTTGGTCGAAATTCTATGGAATACTGCATAAGTTAAAGCCCCAGCAGGCTCCAAACTTCTTTGGCGGAAATATTCTCACCAGATTCTGCAAGTGCTTTTTTAGCATCTTCTATGTCGATATGGTCTTCAATCTGCTGGAGCAATTCAAGCTCATCCATAGAAACCAAAGCAGCAATTTTTTGCCCTCTACGTGTCAAGATAATTGGTTCGTTACCGTAAGCAACCTTGTTAACAATATCAGCAAAATTTTTTCTGGCATCAACGGTAGAAATTGTGGTAGACATGAATTACCTCCTTTTGTACTTTATATACAAAATGTACATCAGGTACTTTCATCTGTCAACTATTCCAGGCATATAAAAAAAACGCATTATAACGAGATGCTCCACTTGACCTCTGGCACCAAAAAACGGGGGTGTTCCACTCTAACTATATGAAATCATAAAGATTTTTTGTTAAAAATAGGTTTATTAAGAGGCACTAATGGCGCTTTTTGAAAGCGTTAAGCTTGCAGTAAACTTCGGAGTCACCGACACAAACGCCCTTGTAGCCAAGTGTTATCTGGATTTTCGATCAATGGTTCCAACTCCTTTTTCGTATCTCCGCAAGGTTGTGAGGAGCAAAAAGGGGCAGTAGTCACATTGTGATTTTCAAAAATTAAGCAACTTTGGGTAGTTCGGTCAAGCTTAACGCTTTCCCAAAAAGCATTCTTTAAGCTCTGGGAATGCCTGTATATTGGACATTTCAGCTTAAAATACAAAAGGTTCTCTTGGTCAGACTAGAATTGGGATTGCCTTTGGTACCCATCGATTTGCTGAGGAAATAAGTGAAATGTTCGGATGTCGTGTTACTCCTGGAAAAGCTGGACGACTTAGAAAAAAAGTGTTTTTAACAAGTAGAAATAAACGTGGTTCCTTTTTACTTATTACTCTCAACATTATCCTTTAACAAGAGACGGTCAAAATGAATACAGGACACTCTATTGTTGTTTTTTTAGTCATCTCGATCATGTTGAATTTTACAAGTAATATAGTGGCGCAACAGTCTTCTCGCCGTTACGATTCTAGTTTGCCTGGCGGTGGAGACTCTCCAACCATGGAGTGCCATACCGGTGCTATCATTGCTGCCGGACGTCTAACCCACTACAGGCACTGGCGACAAGCACAATTAATAATTGGCCTGGCGGGAGACCCTGGAACATACATAATCGAACATACACAGCCCGCTACGAATGCACAAACAAACATTAATCTTAATAAGGATCCAGACAAACCAGCGCAATTGATAGATCTCAATCATGTCAAGGCCGGAGATGTTATCTGGATTCATGGTACTGTTGATGATTCAGTCACAGCAACAGGGAATAGGGAGAAGTCCATTCCAGAGATTTTTAGCATAAGAAATTGGGGTACAGGCGGGAATAAAATCTTTGGGGACGATATTAATATTGCAACCATTTCAGACCATCTCGATAAGGATATGTTTAATAGAAAAGGGGAAAATAGGGGAAATCGTTTTTCCAATGCAGAAATAGAAGTGCGAAGGTGGAAAAACGACGGAAAAACCGACTCTGACAATAAACCAATACTCACAGACGGCATCGGCATTTTTGTTGATTATTTTACAAGCCAATATGGCGAAGGACAACTACGGGACAAAAATAACATTGAAATGTCGGGCATACGATTAACTCGTGAGGCGCAAACCGCACTCAAGAATGCGCAAATCGCACACATTAACGAAATTGTAGGGATTGGGGAAAATATTAAAAAAATAAGACAAGACACTATAAATAATACGTATGTCAATTATGTAACAAATCATTCTAATCTCACCAAAGATCAGAGGTCAAAATTATGGGATTATTTGTGGAGTCATCCAGACGTATATACAGCCACAAATAAAAATATAGATGAATTTCTGAAGAATCACTCAGAAGAACCAGCCACTGGTTCGGGAAGTGGTACTATTGGTGCATCAGGAACAGGAACAGGAACACCCCTACTTAATTCAGGCCCTCAAGGTCAAAGTAGACCAAGTACCAGTGGAACTCCCTTGAGAGGTAATTCATCAACACCAGAACAAGGGGGACAACAAAAAAACCTAAAGCCATCGGAATTCGAGAAGCCACCGGAATTCGAGGAGCCGCCTGAATTCATGAAGCCGCCTGAACTCGAGAAGCCGCCAACCATGACTCTCCCATGGTAAATTTGATAATCGTTTAACTCAAAACACGGAGAACTGTCCCATGAACATGTCAAAACTCATTGCTCAAATCGCTGAGTCAGCAGATATTTCAAAAGCTGCCGCAGGAAAAGCCCTTGATGGTTTTACGAATGTTGTGACAAGGACGATGAAGGATGGAGACAAGCTGTCTTTGATCGGTTTGGGCACTTTTTCTGTGGCTGAAAGGGCAGCACGTGAGGGAAGAAATTCTCAGACTGGAAAAGCGATGAAAATCCCAGCTAAAAAAGTTGTGAAATTTAAAGTTGGAAAGATTTTAGCTGATGCTGTGAACTGATATAAAAGTCAAGATATATTGGAAATATCTTAACTTTGGTCGGTGGGGAATTTGTTACGTATATTGCACATAAATCTTATCAGGAAGAACCTAAAATTGCAGTTTTTTTAAAACGGTTACTATTGCCAATTGAAATATTATGCTAGGGCATAGTTGTATTTACCGATTAGACACCAAACATGTCAAAAATCAATATAGGCGAGACAGAGAGATCATGGATACATCTCAACTAGAAAATATTGCTGAAAACCTTATTGCCTCAAAACTTCAGCATCATAAGATTCTTGTTGCTAAACCAAAATTCGATGTTCTTGGTACGGATCTACTTGCGTTCACGGAAATGAAAGACGCTATAAAATTTTGTCGCGTACAAAGCAAGGGGCGCTCTCTTGTCAAATCGAAATCATCAAATATCAAAATTCCCAAAAAATATGTTACTAATGGATTTTTAGTATTTCTATATTTGGAAATTAATACTAATATTCAAGAGTTATATATATTTTTCCCACACGACATTCGTCAGTGGAGCTTGTCTCCTAAAGACGAATATCAACTAAGCATTTCTCGTTCTAACTTCTCGAAAAAAATGGAGTATCATAAATTTGAATCTTCAAAGGTTCAAAGGATTAAAGCGCTCATCCAAGATGCCGAAATCCATGGTGAGTTTCGGGCTCTAGCTCTTGGCAGAGCAATTTTAACTGGAAAAGGTACATTGAGTGTAAAAGGAACAAGTTGACAACATTGATGCACTGTCACAGGATTCAAGGGACACCATACTTATTTAAGATTTAATTAGGTATTATGTCCCCAGAATTTTGTGAATTGCAAGTATAGCAATCCGTCAATACGCGTAAGCAATTGTGGATAAATCCAGTTTGTGGTAGTTGCTTCTCAATTCTACGATTATGCAACAGGATAAATAAAAATGGCATCAGAACTAGTAATTTTCCCATTACATGACAAACTGTACCCATTTTTTTTAGTAGTGTTATTTTTTGCATCAATAGTTCATTTTGTTATGCTAATTCGTTATGAGAGAAATATATCTAAAAAATCAATCGGAAAAATAGTTAGATATATTCTCCGAGAAAATGATGAAACGTTTGCTACATTGCTTTCATTAATGATTCTAACTCCTATCTATTTTTTTACATTCGATAAAAATTTAGGCGTTGAACAATACATTGCCATTACAGTCTTAGTTCTTCTATTTTTTTATAGCTTAAAATTAATCTTCAACTATGTCTATTTGAGAAAAAGCTAATAAAAACAAACAATGTTCAGGGTGACAGATTAATTTTTATAAAAAAAACTGGTGAAAACAATCAGTCTCCCCTGTTTTATGATTAATATTGCCAAATCGAAGGTATTAAAATTCCATAGTGCCATATGAGAGATGGCCACTGTACATCTACTTTCCAGCCTGTAATTTTCTTAGATTAATATTGCGTGTGAAAAGCTATTGAAAATGGGAGAAGGGAAGGCTTAAAAAAGAGCTTTTAAAAAGCCGTTAGATTGTGTGTTATTTTGGTTCCAAACCTTGCGTCAAATGGTTCCAAATCTTGCGACGCGTTACAGGCGATTTTGCCTTAAAAACATAAATAGATTACTAAAGGTGTAACTAAGGAACTACCTATAGCTGATAAAAATAAATCCGATTAACTGGTCAGTGGCAATAATTTTAGTGAATATGTGCGAATAATCTGTGTTTTTTTGTTAAAAAATACTTTTTGATGAAAAAAACATTGAACTTCAATGTTTTGTAACAACCTGATAAGACAATCTTTTTGTGCCCGATAGGGTAAGGTTACCTATATGAAAATCAGTGATATTGCCTATTGTATATACATGGAAGATGTAGTTCCATGGTTAGTAGGTTCAAGTAAGATGCACAGGAGATAATATCATCATTGATTGTTGGTTCAAAAAGTTTTGAACACCAGGAGGTATTCGTTGTCATGGATTCGATTAATACTAAAATTGATAGAGCCAATAATGTTGTTGTTCAGAAAGTTACAGGGCAATTATGTTTAAATGATATCATAAGTAAAATCGAATCGGCTCTTGGTGATATTACCTATGTTGCAGGTATGGATTGTATTTGGGATGTAACCGAAGCAAACCTGTCACAGGTCCAGGTCGATGATATTTTTATCCTTATTAAATTTGTCAGTAATAATCTTCTAAGAACTGGCACTGGATTTAAATTGGCTATAATTGCAAATTCTGATTTAGGATATGGCTTGGCAAAAATGTTTATTGGTTATGGACAGGTATTACCGTTTTCTAAAAATGTTTTTCGTTCTTATGATGATGGCTTGGCATGGATTAGTGAAACTAAAAGAGATTCTGGCGAAGTCCTACTACAAAAACCTGAGAGTAGTGGCTTGAGACAGGGATTTCAACAAAAGTGTAAGCCAAGTAGTTTTCAGTAAGGGAGAGGTGGATTTGAGACACCCCTTTGGTGTTGGCAGACATGACAAAGGGGTGTTACTCATAAGAAAAAAGAATGAGCGAGGAAACTCACTGTGCTAACTATACAAAATGTGCTCGCAGTTTCAATAATAATTATTCTCTTTATTGTTAAAATTTTGTAATAAATGGCCTTAACCATTAGTGTTTACCAAATCTAGATCAAATCGAAGGTGCATTGTAAAAGAGATTTGGACAGCATGTTGATAATTGATTCTCTTCAATTATTTATTATCCAACCGTTTCATTCGAGATTATATTTAACAAGCTCAAATATTTGTATTGGTAAGATTTATTATTCGCTTTATTTCCAGGTAGAGCAAATTGTAAAATTGCCTTAACATCGATAAATTGCAGGTATATGTTTACCATTTATTTGTTTATGCACCATTTTAAAAACTTCTTTTGTGTCGTAACCAAAAACAATATCTTTGTTGTAATTTTCTCAAAAATACATACATTTTAGTATGTTGGTTACGCTATGCTCAGTGTAAGATAGGAAGCAACGATCAGGTGTTGAGTTAGAGATAAGAACAATTTGAATCAAGTTTTTCATGAGGTTGAAAACTTGATTTTTTAAGGCTTTAATTATGTTTCTTTCTTAAATTAAAATTTTATAAAAAAAATTTGACCTGATGCTTTAATTCATGTGTAATTAAAGAGAAAGATGTCTAATAATTTTCTTGGGTCTTAGCTGTAAGTTCCTCTGTTGGAGCATAAACAATCATGAAAATGAATTATTTTTACTTCTAGGGCCTTGAATTTAAAAAATGGAGTTTGTTATGAGGAATTTTGTTTCCGTTCTTTTTGCAACAGTCTTTTTTGTTTCACTGGCTTGTTCACAAGCAGTGTTTGCAGGGGGTGAGTATCCCCTTAGAGCAAAGTATCCAGATGTAAAGGTTATTTCTACCGAGCAGATGGCTGCAGATTACGACAAGACAATAATAGTCGATGTCCGTTCTAAGATGGAATTTGATGTAGCTCATGTAAATAAAGCCAAGCATGTTTCAATTTCTACAGCAAGTTTTACCAAGGATCTTGAGGCTGTTAGAGTTAAGGACGGTGCAGTATTATTAGCGTTTTATTGTAATGGTCATACCTGTTCAAAAAGTTACAAAGCAGTTAAAAAGGCCGCAGGAGCAGGATTTACCAATATAGTTGCTTATGATTCTGGTATTTTTGACTGGATTGTTGGCCAACCTGATAAAGCAACACTCATGGGAGAAACTCCAGCATCTAAAGACAAAGTCATCCCTAAAAGTGAATTGAAAAAGAAATTTCTAAATTATGCTGATTTTTCTGCAAAAGCCGGAGATGCAAATTCTGTTATTATCGACATTAGAGATCCTATGCAGCGCAAAAAGAATCTAGATATACCAAAAGTCAGAAATGTGCCTCTTGATCGCCTTCTGAAATTATTGGCAAAAAAACAATTTCAGGATAAACAGGTTCTTTTTGTTGATGCAGTTGGTAAACAAGTCAGGTGGTTACAATATCATTTGGTCAAAAATGGTTACACCAATTACTACTTTTTAGAAAAAGGAGTTACAGCAGTCCCATAACTTAGAATTTTATCAGTAGCAGTTGTTTTAAAAACGCTTTGGTATTGTGGATTTTTTTATATTTGATTCAATAAAAGATCAGAAATCGAGATTTTAATCTGATATTAAAATACCAGTAGTTGACAATCCAATTATATTCTTCTAAAAAAATGAACCTGGTCTTATTGGACCAGGTTCATTTTCATTTCTTCTCTCCATTTGTACATAATGGCGTCTCTTATCTATTTCCACTATGGGTTCAAAATCTATGTTTTCCTCCATATATTCGAAAAATAGTCTTACCTTTTAAATGAAATCGAATCTTGGTGATTTATCGATCAGTGCTTCAGTGATGCTTGCTATCTTGGCATGCTTATTATGGTCTACAGCCTTTGCTTTTGTGAAAATAGGACTAAATCATTGTGATCCATTTTTATTTGCCGGGACCCGTTTTATGATAGCAGGATTATTTTTGTTGCCTTACTGGGTTGACAATATTTCAAAGGAATATTTCAGTTGGCTAAATATGAAATATGTTATGATTATAGGGTTTTATCAAATTTTCGTAATGTATGGTCTGTTTTATCTGGGGATAACCAAGGTTAGCGGTGCCATGGCAGCTATAATTATAGGAGCATCTCCAGTGACAAGTGCTATTCTGGCGCATTTTTTTATGTATCAGGATTTGCTGTCCTTATCTAGAGTAATAAGTCTTTGTTTGGGTGTTGTTGGAATAATAGTTGTTAGCATTTCAAGATTGCCATGGCTTGCAGTAACTGGTTCGCAGGAGATGTTTGGTATTGTTCTACTTCTACTGTCAACCATTGCCAGTGGCATTGGAAATATCATGGTAGCAAAGGATAAATACAATCTGGATCCCTTGTTTCTTAATTCTATGCAAATGTTTTTTGGTGGATTATTGTTATTTCTTGTGTCTTTAATATGGGAAGGTGTTCCAAAAATTCCACAATCAGTTGTATTCTACGGGAGCTTATTCTGGCTTTCGATGATTTCCACTGTTTCTTTTTCTATTTGGTTCTGGTTACTAAAACATTCTTTATTATCTGTATCTCAACTTAATGTCTGGAAGTTTATTATTCCTGTTTTCGGGGCAATTTTCAGCTGGATTATTCACGAAAATGAGTCTCCTAAATTGGACACAATTATTGGTATGAGTTGTATAGCATTTTCAATAATTATTTATAATCTCAGGTCAATTTCAGGATGTATTCAAAATAGGAAAGAATAATAATGACAAAGGATGGAGGCATATTGTAATGAAAAAGAAAAAATATGCTATTAGCATTTGTTTACAGTTTGCAGTGTATGGTTAACATTTTGCAGGGGGTAGGGGTAGTAGAAGTTTATGGTATTTTTTATAGTTATTGTAAGTTGTTGTTAGCTCTATTCGTGGTTTTTAACGTTCTTGTTCAAGGCTTTGCATATAATTTTCTGTAAATCTGTTAATTTGCTTGCGGCTAAGAAAAAGGCCAGAGAGTATGAGGCTACCACCTTTCAATGCTGGCACCATTCTTATGTTGTTTTTAAGAGTCAGCAGTGGATGGAGTAGTATATCAATTTCAACAATCTCCAGGTCAGGATATTTTTTTTTTAGATTTTTCAGTTCACGAGCAGCCATGAAACACCGTGGGCATATTCCTGATTTAAAAAACGTGATTTTGGGTTTTGATTTTTCCATATGGGTAATCACTTTATAAATTTACTGTGAGATACAATCTGTGAATTTGCTACTGTGATTTTTCTGGCATTACTGTATTCTATAGAATTTCTAGTGTACAGTAATGATTTTGTCAATTTAAGATAAATGCATATATTCCTTTTATTATAGGATGTTATTGATGTACTGCTATTGTTTTATTGATGTAAAATCACAATTTTCAATTGTAACAAAATATATTCTAATAATTTTTGGTTATTTTCCTGACTTTCTCTCGTATTAATTCTTTTTTTGCCTGGGAAATTATAAAATGAGGTATCAATAGATAGTTGAATTAACTTACTAATATCAAGATAAAAAATAAATCTCAGATAAGACTGTGTTAATATCACTTTATGCCTGAAATATTGCATTTTTCACTAAATTTGTTGTTTCATATTAGTATATTACGGTTTTGGGTAGCAGGGATGCTATTTGGGGTCTGAATGATAACTGATAATGGTGTTAGTTAGCACTTTACAAATACTTGATTATTATTGTGTTTCAGCTACTTGTTCTTCTTTATTCAATTTCGGTAAGTTATGGATATCCCTTTTCAATTAGTATCAGATTTTTCCCCTGCAGGTGACCAGCCTGATGCAATTCAAAAACTGGTACGAGGAATTAACGCTGGAGTCCGCGACCAGGTTTTGCTTGGAGTTACAGGTTCTGGCAAAACTTTCACAGTGGCTAAAGTAATCGAAGAGCTACAAAGGCCTTCTTTGATCATTGCGCCAAATAAAACTTTGGCAGCACAACTTTTTTCTGAATTTAGAGAGTTGTTTCCTGATAACGCTGTGGAATACTTTGTCAGTTATTATGATTATTATCAACCTGAAGCGTATATCCCTCAATCTGATACCTATATTGAAAAAGATTCTTCTATCAATGATGCCATTGATAAAATGCGCCATTCAGCAACTCGTTCTTTGCTCACAAGAAGAGATGTAATTATAGTTGCATCTGTTTCTTGTATTTATGGCCTCGGTTCGCCGGATGAATATAAAAATATGCATCTTTTTCTTCGTGCAGCTGATGACTTTCCCATGGAGGAGGTTCAACGTCGACTGGTTTTCATGCTTTATGAAAGAAATGATACCTCCTTTCATCGGGGCACCTTCAGGGTCAGAGGAGATGTTATTGATATTTTTCCGGTGCATGAAGAGGAAAATGCCATCAGGGTTGAATTTTTTGGTGACACCGTAGAGGCTATTTCACTTATAGATCCATTACGTGGAGTTATTCACAGTGATCTGTCTGAATACACAGTTTTTCCCGGAAGTCACTTTGTTACTAGTCAGGATCGCTTGCAAAAAGCTCGTCATACCATAAAAGAAGAGCTACGTCAGAGACTTGAAGAACTCTACACAAATAATATGCTTGTAGAACACCAACGCCTAGAACAGCGTACTATGTTTGATTTAGAGATGATTGGTGAGCTTGGTTATTGTAATGGTATCGAGAATTACAGTCGACATCTAACCGGCAACGATCCTGGAGCACCTCCTCCTAATCTTCTAGATTATTTTCACGACGATTATCTGCTGTTCATTGATGAATCTCATATCGGAGTACCACAGGTAAATGGTATGTACAAAGGGGATCGGTCAAGAAAAAAGACCTTGGTGGACTTTGGTTTTCGTTTACCTTCTGCCCTGGATAATCGTCCTCTTCAGTTTCAGGAATTCGAGAAAAGGATCAATCAAGTGGTGTATGTATCAGCCACGCCAGGATCATACGAGCTTGAAAAAGCACAGACGAACATTGTTGAACAGCTTATTCGACCAACAGGCCTTTTAGATCCTTCTATTGAAGTTCGTCCTGCTAGTAGCCAGGTTGATGATCTTCTCGATGAAATACGTATCAGAACCGAGAAACATGAGGCAGTATTAATTACTACTCTAACGAAGAGGATGGCAGAAGATTTAACCGAATATTATGAAAATGTTGGCGTAAATGTGCGTTATTTACATTCTGATATTGACACACTCGAACGTGTAGAGTTGATTCGGGATCTTCGAAATGGAGAGTATAATGTGCTGGTGGGGATTAATCTTTTGCGAGAAGGACTAGATATCCCTGAAGTATCACTGGTTGCAATTTTTGATGCTGATAAAGAAGGATTTTTACGATCTGAAAGATCACTGGTCCAGACTTGTGGCAGGGCATCGAGAAATGTTCAAGGAACGGTTATTTTGTATGCTGACCAGATTACAAAATCCATGCGATATACCATTGATGAAACCAAAAGACGACGCATGACCCAGGATGCTTATAACCGAGAACATGGCATTGTGCCTAAAACAATTATATCAACGGTTAAGGATTCTATAAGGCAACATCTTCATGGAACAGGTTGGACGGGTGACTTAGCTAGCAGTTCCACAGCTTTTTCTGCATTATCAACTGGAGAGCCTGAAGTGGTGTATCATAGTGCTGCTGAAATTCGTAATGATATAAAAAAATATGAGAAAAAGATGAAAGCCGCTGCTGCTGAGTTAGCTTTTGAAGAGGCTGCTGATTACAGAGACAGGATTAATGAGTTAAAAGAAATGGAGTTGCAGGTTGCCTGATTTAAAACACCGGATTTTGTTAAAGATTATTCCCTTGATATATGTAGGAATCACTAGTCTGTGGTTTTCTTCTTGCAAGTTAAAGCAACGTAATTACCAAAATATGCAAAACGCCGTTGATAACCAACCGGTGATAGCTGGTTTTTGGCATTTTAGCATTTTATATTTATTTCATCATTTGCGTAGCTTTTCCGCTACTGTGATGGTTAGTGCAAGTCATGATGGTGAATATATTGCAAAAATTGCAAATCTTCTAGGACTGAAAACTGTTAGAGGTTCATCCAATCGTCGTGGTGTACGGGCTTTGAAAATGTTGATAGGTGAACTTTTAAAAGGCAGTAATGCTGGAATAGTTGCTGATGGGTCACAGGGACCTGCTCTTCAGGTTCAACCTGGGATGATTTTACTTGCCAGTAAAACTGGTAGGTCAATTTTACCAATGACCTGGTCTGCTAGTCATTACATAACCTTTAAAAGTTGGGATAAAACTGTTCTGCCATTACCTTTTAGTTGCATCTATATGTATTATGGTCAACCATTTTATGTTCCTGAAAAAATTAGTTCAGACCAAGTTGAACAGTACAGGCAACAATTGGAAGTTATCTTTAAGGATCTTTATTCCCAGGCATGGAATGAGGTTGGCAAAAAACAACATTAACCGAAAGTTAATTAGATTCAATGAGGGTATATTTCTATCTACAAAATTTTTGGAATTAATCAAGCTGTCTTTTATGTCCTATGTGGCCGAACGTCTGTCCCTGTTGCTGTGATATAATTCCACTTTGCTATTATAGATTTATTTAATATGACAACATCTGAAGCAAAAAGTCTGGTGGTTGCTGGTTTAAGTGGCGGTTCAGGGAAGTCCGTTGTTTCAGTGGGATTGTCTTCTGCTTTTTGTCGTGCAGGTCATGAGGTCGTGGCTTTTAAAAAAGGGCCGGACTATATTGATGCTGGGTGGATGACTGCAGCCGTTGGCAGACCTTGTTACAACCTTGATCCTTATCTAATGGATGAAGGTGAAGTTGCAAGTTCTTTTTATCAACATTCACCTGACGGCGGTATTGCTATTATTGAGGGGAATAGGGGACTCTATGATGGCGTAAATTCAGAGGGTGGTTACTCAACGGCAGAGCTTTCAATACAACTTGATTTACCTGTATTATTGGTGGTCAACTGCACTAAAGCCACCAGAACTGTTGCTGCAATGGTTCTGGGATGCCTTGAACTTGACAAGAGGGTTAATATTGCAGGAGTTGTTTTAAATCAAATCGCTACTCAAAGGCAGGAAAATTTAATTACCCAGGCTGTTGAACAATATACAGGAGTACCAGTTGTCGGTGTGGTTCCACGAATGAAGCAGGATATTTTTCCAATGCGCCATCTTGGAGTTACTCCCCATCAGGAATATGTTGATTCTCAGAAAGCCCTCGATAATATCTCCAACCTGATTCGTGAGAATTTCAATCTTGAAGTGATTTTGCAATTGATGAAATCTTACAAGGTGCAGCCTTGTATGGCTGAAATATCAAAGTTAAATCGAGATGATAAAGAGGTCACAATTGGAGTGATTCGTGACGTCGCTTTTCAGTTTTATTATGAGGAGAATCTTGAAGCTCTTAAACGCGGCGGGGCACGACTGCAAATGATTGATGCCTTGGCAGCAGAGCGTCTTCCTGATGGACTCGATGCTTTATATATAGGAGGTGGTTTCCCAGAGACCAGTGCCTCCAGGCTAGCAGATAATGTAAGTTTCAGGGAATCAGTAAAAGAGAAAATCAACTCCGGTCTTCCTGTATATGCAGAATGTGGAGGCCTTATTTATCTTGGGAAATCACTTGTTGTAGATGGATGTGAGTATCCTCTTACAGGTGTCTTTCCAGTAACATTTGGCATCTCTCAAAAACCCCAGGCTCATGGATATTCAATATTTAAGGTTGATCGGGATAATCCATTTTATCCCAAGGGAACCATAATAAAAGGGCATGAGTTTCGTTATTCTAAAATTCTACAGTGGGATGGAAATTCTCAAGTCGATCTTGCTTTAAGTATTGAACGTGGGACCGGTTTTATGGATAAGCGAGATGGACTTATTACAAAGAATGTACTTGCTCTTTATACCCATGTGTTGTCACCCGGAGCACCTCAATGGGCAGAAGGTTTGATTACAGCGGCTCAGAAATATGCTGAAAGGAAAGACCACACTTGAAAAGTAATAGTAATCCACTTGAAAGTTTAAAGAATATTTTTGGCTATGATTCTTTTCGTCCGCATCAGCAGGAAATAGTTGAAGGATTGATTGATGGTAAAGATGCTTTTGTCTTAATGCCTACAGGTGGCGGGAAATCGCTTTGCTATCAGATCCCAGCGCTTCATCGCAAAGGGGTTGGTATAGTTGTTTCACCATTGATATCCCTGATGAAAGATCAGGTCGATGCACTCCGTGAATGTGGTGTAAGTGCAGCTTTCTATAATTCATCACTTAAGTCCAAGGAAGCAAAGGAAGTTTTATCGAGTCTGCACAGGCAGGAACTGGACCTTTTGTATGTTGCCCCGGAGCGTCTTTTGAGTGATGGGTTTGTTGAAAGGTTACAGGATATTTCAATTGCTCTTTTTGCAATCGATGAAGCGCATTGTATTTCTCAATGGGGTCATGATTTCAGGACGGAATACAGCAAATTGGGGCGTTTGCGGCAATTATTTCCCGACATTCCTCTTATTGGTCTTACTGCTACTGCTGAGCCGCACACCAGAAAAGATATAATTGATCGTTTGCAGTTACATCAGGCGCATACATATCTTTCCAGCTTTGATCGACCCAATATCAAATATACTGTACTTGAAAAAAATAAACCTTTTAAGCAGTTACTTCACTTTCTTGCAAACAGGCAGTCTGAATCTGGCATAGTTTATTGTCTTAGCCGCAAACGTGTTGAAGATATAGCCCAAAGATTAGTTGATGAGGGATTTAATGCAGCACCATATCATGCTGGTCTTGCTGCCTCTCATCGCGGAAATGTGCAGGAAGATTTTTTGCGCGATGATGTACGTATTGTTGTGGCTACTGTTGCGTTTGGCATGGGGATTGACAAATCAAATGTTCGTTATGTTGCTCATTATGATGTGCCCAAAAATATCGAAAGTTATTATCAGGAAACAGGAAGGGCCGGCAGGGATGGACTCGAGTCAGAAGCTTTGTTGCTGTTTGGCTATGGCGATGTTGCTATAGCACGCAGTTTGATAGAGAAATCAAACCATGAAGAGCGTAAAAGGATAGAATCTCATAAACTCAACTCTATGATTGGTTTTGCAGAAGCAATGAGTTGTCGTCGGAGAATTCTTTTGGGCTACTTTGGTGAAACGGTAACAAAAAATTGCGGTAATTGTGATATTTGTATAGATCCTCCTGAGCTTATCGATATCACTGAAGATGCGCGTAAAGCCATGTCTTGTGTCTATAGGGTGGGAGAAAGTTTTGGCATAGGATATGTTGTAGATGTGCTGCGAGGATCAAAAAATAGCAGGTTGTTGCAACTTCGGCATGATAAACTCTCCACTTATGCAATTGGTTCTGATAAAAGCAAAGAATACTGGGGCAGTTTATTTAGACATCTTGTGCAGCATGGATATCTTAAGCAGGATCTTGCCAATTATTCGGTTTTGAAACTAACCTCAACGTCCTGGCCTTTACTTAGAGCAGAACATAATCTTGACATGGCCCGTCCCAGAGTAAAGGTGAATAATGGTAAAAAAGTATTGCCTGCTAAATCAGCACATCACATTGAATATAACAAAAACCTTTTTGGTCGTCTGCGAACTATTCGTAAAGATTTAGCTGACGAGGCTGATGTGCCGCCTTTTGTAATTTTCAGCGACAGGTCATTAATGGAAATGGCTGCATCCATGCCCATTGAGAATATAGAGTTTTTAAGTATTCATGGTGTGGGAGCCCATAAACTTGAAAAATATGGGATTCATTTCCTTGATGAGATTAGAGCATTTAAAGGTGGTAGCTTTTAATATATATTTTATATGATTGATCAATTTCCAATTCACTCTGTAATTCCCCAACTTAAAGATTTCCTGAAATCCAATCAAAAAGTCATTCTAACTTCCCCTCCAGGTTCTGGTAAAACAACAGGTGTTCCTCTATCGTTGATTTCTGAAACATGGTTAAACGGCCAAAAAATTGTGATGCTTGAACCCAGGCGTTTGGCTGCTCGTCTTGCTGCGGGTTTCATGTCCTCACTCTTAAATGAAGAAATTGGCCGTACTGTTGGCTATCAGGTACGATTGGATTCCAGAAAAGGTCCGGAAACCAGAATAGAGGTAATTACTGGTGGGATTTTCACTCGCCGTATTCAAAATGATCCGGAATTATCAGATGTTGGTCTGGTAATTTTTGATGAATTTCATGAGAGAAGCCTTGATTGTGATTTAAATCTGGCATTATGCCTGGACGTCATGAGTAGTTTTCGTGATGATTTACGTATTTTAATAATGTCTGCTACATTTGATGCTGAAAATCTTCCCCAACAGTTTGATAATGTCCCTGTTGTTAAAGGTTATGGGAAAATGCATCCTGTATCAGTTAGCCACCTGCCACCTTTGACGAATCAAGACACCAATCGTTTTAATGATCTGGTTAATAATAGTGTAAGAGGTATTAAATCAGCCCTTGATGAACAACAGGGAGATATTCTAGTTTTTCTTCCAGGCGTTGGTGAAATTAAAAGATGTGTTGAGTTGCTGGATCTGAAATATCATGATTCAAATTTACTTATTTTACCTTTATATGGAAACCTGAGTTTGCAAGAGCAAGCTAGGGTCGTCCAACCAAATCTTAAGGGGAAACGAAAGGTAATACTTGCCACAACTATTGCAGAATCATCTGTAACTATTGAAGGGATTACTACGGTAGTTGATTGTGGCTGGAAAAGATTAGCTCGATTTGATCCTAATTTTGGCTTAACGCGTCTTGAGACTGTTCGAATTTCTAAAGCTTCAGCTCTACAGCGTCAGGGCAGGGCTGGACGTCTTGGTCCTGGAGTATGTTATTGTTTATGGAACCAAGGGATTGGTAAGGGGTTCTCAGATTTTGATCAGCCAGAAATATTTCAAGCAGACCTTGCATCTTTGGTTCTTGAGCTTGCTGCATGGGGAGTGACTGATACGAAACAGTTGATCTGGTTTAATCCGCCTCCTGAAAAATCATTGGAACAGGCCAGATTGTTGCTCGTTCAGCTTGGAGCTATTGGAAAAGATAATTATCAGATTACTGATATGGGCCAGAAAATGGTACAAATCCCGGTTCATCCACGTCTTTCCCGTTTGATTTTTAAATCTATTTCAATTGGTGCTTCCCAAACAGCATGTGATATCGCCGCCTTAGTATCTGAAAGAGATGTTTTGAAACCCGGCTATCTTTCAGCTGATATTGAAGATCGGCTTCATGCCCTTAATCTTTACAGGAAAAAAGGACGTGAAGCTGCCTTAAATTTTGGCGCGGTTCCAGAGCGTTGCCGAAGGTGTGACATTGTAAGTGGCCAATTGTTAAAAATTATAGCAAGGTATTCTGGGAAAAAGAAAGATAGAGGATATTCAGTGGGGAGCTTGCTCTCATTAGCCTTTCCTGACCGTATTGCTAAGAAGCGTGATGGAAAAAAATATCAATATAAACTTTTCTCGGGTCAGGGAGTGGAGATTTCCAGCACTGATCACCTCCTGAATTCACAGTATATTACAATTGCGGCATTGGACGTTGGTAGATGCAACGGAAAAGTTTTTCTTGCAGCCTCAATTGAAAAACAAGAATTTATTGAGTTGTTTTCTGGTCAGTTTGTTATGCAGGACATCGTTTTTTGGGATGAAAATACCCAGGCTGTTAATTGTAAGAAAAGAACATGTTTTGGTTCACTCATTATCAGACAAACTCCATTAACTGATTGTGCCGCATCTTTGATTGTGCCAATTGTCTTAGAGGTGATTGGCAGAAAAGGGATAAAGGCATTGCCTTGGGATAAGCAATCAAAGAGTTTACAGGCTAGAGTTGAGACAGTTCGTAATTTTCATCCTGAAGGCTATTGGCCAGATTTATCAAATGAAAATCTTCTGCTTACACTGGATCAGTGGCTAGCTCCTTTTATGGAAGATGTCAGGTCGTTAAAACAGCTTGGTGGGTTGAATCTGAAAATTATTCTTGAGGCAATGTTGGATTGGCAGCAAAAAAAACAGCTTGATACTATTGCTCCAGAATTCATAAAAATGCCAAGTGGTTCAAAAATACGGATTCAATATCAAATAGGTGAGGAACCTATACTTGCAGTACGAATTCAAGAGGTTTTTGGTGTAAACACCACTCCTGAGATTTGCATGGGAAGGATTAAGCTTATTCTTCATCTACTCTCACCTGCCAGACGACCAGTCCAGATCACTCAGGATCTTCAAGGTTTTTGGCAAAGTTCGTATAATGAAGTGAAAAAAGAACTCAAAGGTAGATATCCAAAACATTACTGGCCCGATGATCCGTTTACTGCAATTGCTACATCTAAGTTGCGTCCTAAATAAATTATTTACACCAGTTTTTACGATTATTTTGTCTTTGTAATATCACTGTAATGTTTTTCCATACATGATGGGCAAATCCCATGACTGAACAGTATTTCTGTACGTTTGGTGATATATGTTTCCACCTTGCTCCAGTAACCTTTGTCATCACGGATTTGTTTGCAATGCGAACAAATCGGTAAAATTCCACGTAATGTTTTTATTTCATTGAGAGCTGTCTGCAGCTCGTTAATCAGTATTTCTTGTTTAGTTTCCACCTTTTTTCTATATAGAATTTCCTCTTTAAGAGATTTATTCACATTTTCAAGAGCCTTTCTGTTTCTTTTAAGGAGTAAGCCAGAGGAAATAATTACAATAGCTCCAGCAATACCACCTAATGAATAGACAATAATAAGAGTGGGGTAATCTGGTTTTTGAAAAAAAGGCAGGGTAATGCTTAAACCGCCTCTGACATCACCTTCCTTGTATCCTTGTTTAATATGGCATTTTAAGCATGATTTTTTTGTTAGTACAGGAGCCATGTACCTAAACTGGACTTCCTTTTCCTTGTGAAAAAAATTCCCGTGTTCCTTTGCTCCTTTTTCAAAAGATTTCAACCAATTTTTTTCCCATTTATAAGGTTTATTTTGCGGTCTGATAGGCTTAAGGCTAGTGAGATGAAATTGTACACCGTTATATTGACGAGCAATTTCAGCGATCTGACGGGTCATGAAAGCTGGATTAATTTTTGTAAGCCTTAGGCCCTGTTTGGTTTCTATTACTTTTAAAGGGTCATCGAGGTAAGGATTGGGTTTTGTCGTAGATGTTATTGGGACATAAATACCATCATGGGAGGAATTCCAGGCTCGATCCAGAATAATCTGCTGGAAGAAAGCACGAGATGTTTCAAAGGCTAGATTAAGATTATCCTGTTTTAAATTTTTAAAGTTCCATGTGAAGATAACACAGGTGAAGCCCAGCCAGGTACAGGTGACAATGCAAATAATTTTGTTGATATTCATCTTTGGAAGGGCCTGTTTATAATTGTTATTTTGGAGTTGATGTTATTTACAAGAATATCATCTTGTTTACTTTTAAAGAGGTTAATCCTGCAACATTGAAAGTGCAAAGGTGTATTCGGTATTACTCCTTGAATAAAGAGTACAAGATTAAGAACCGAATTGACTGACGAAGTATATTTGCATTTATCAAGGGATGTGAGATTTATTGTATTATTTATTTGATACGGTTATTGTTATATCCTGATCGAATAACATCATTCGTTTTTATTATTTGTCTTTTTCTAAGACAAACGTACCTATTTATAATCTATCATTTTTAGAAATCATATGTCGGCAAAAAAAAAGTATTATGCGGTTTTAGCAGGTCGAATTCCCGGTATTTATACAGATTGGCCTAGCACCAGGAACCAAGTTGATGGTTTTGCAGGTGCTAGGTATAAAGGTTTTCCCTTGAGACTTGAAGCAGAGGCATGGCTTGAAAATCCAGGGGTTTCTCAACCAAAAAACAGTATTAAAAAGAATAAAAGCAAGATATCACAAGGCAGGGAGCAGGAAAGTGGAGCAATTACTGTCTATACCGATGGTGGTGCCCGATATAATCCAGGTCCAGGTGGATATGGTTGTGTTTTGCTTTACAAGGATCATCAAAAAGAATTATCCGGTGGTTTTCAAATGACTACCAATAATCGGATGGAACTCACGGCATGTATTATGGCCTTAAAAGAGATAAAAGACAGTTCTTTATCAGTATTATTACATTCAGATTCAAGTTATGTGGTTAACGGTATAAACAAGGGTTGGGCAAACAACTGGAGGAAAAATGGTTGGTTGAAGTCGGATAATAAGCCAGCTGTGAATCCTGATCTTTGGGCTGAGCTATTAATATTGACCGAGTCTTTAAACGTCAGTTTTAAATGGGTTAAAGGTCATGCAGGAGACCCTCTGAATGAGCGTTGTGATCAATTGGCGGTAGCATCTTCCCGACTTGAAAATCTCCCGCCTGATATAGGATACAAAGGTTAATTTATAATTATCTTTTGTGTTTGATAGCAGTTAACCAGTCACTTTGTTACAAGTTAAAAACGTGTTGAGTTTTAAACTTATTTTTATATAAGTTATCCCTGAATGTTTATGACTTTGTCCAATATATCAACTACCTCAAAAAAATAACATGTATACAATAATAGGTATCAATTGCCGATATTCCCATTCTTGCCTGGCGCTGTTTTACGTGCGTAATGAGCTGGAAAAGCATATTACAGATTGTAAGGTTGATATAGTTCAATTGACTATCAATGATCCATATTACGATACCTTACTGCGGATAACACAATCTGATTCAGATGCCTTGTTTTTTTCTGTATATATATGGAATTCAATATATGTAGAACGGCTTCTTCATGATATCAAGCAAGTGCTGCCAGAGATACCCATTGTCTTAGGTGGTCCACAGGCTACTAATTTTAAGGATAAGTTTAAAAATTGTACAGTTGTTGAAGGAGAAGTTGAAGGGGTTAACAGTGATTTTTATAATGATCTCCAAAAGGGTATTCTCGCACCTTACTATGGTTCAGGGCCAACTGTTTTATTTCAATCCCCTTATCGGCAAAATGATTTTAAAAGATATTTGAAAAACAGGAATATCTATTACGAATCATCAAGGGGGTGTCCATTCTATTGTTCTTATTGCCTGTCATCTGTAAAACATGGTGTTTTTCATAAAAGCATTAAGGATGTGCGAAATGAATTAAGTCTGATCTTAAAATGGCAGCCTAAACTGATTAAATTTGTTGATCGTACTTTTAATGATAACCTGGAACGTGCTTTACAGATATGGCAGTTTTTGGCCAAACATGGGGGGAATACTAAGTTCCATTTTGAAATTGCACCAGATCGTTTTTCAGAAAAGATGTTTAATTTTTTAGAAACCATAGAAAGTGATCTTTTTCAATTTGAAATTGGCATCCAGTCGGTTAATTCCAAGACGTTAAATGCTGTAAACCGCAAGATGGATATAGTCTCAGCGGTGCAAAATATAGAAAGATTAATTAGTTTTAATACAATCCATGTTCATGTTGATTTAATTCTCGGTCTTCCTCATGATAATTTGGACAGTTTTCAGGCTTCTTTTAATACTGTTTTTTATATGAGACCACATTACATGCAGATGGGTTTACTCAAGGTTCTGCCTGGGACAGAAATTAGTAAAAAATCTCAAGATTATGGTATGGTTTCCTGTAAACAGCCCACCTATGAAGTGCTAAAAAACAAATGGCTTGACCATAAAACTCTTGGTCAGTTGCATGATTTTGGTGAATGTGTAGAGTCCTTTTACAATAATAGGTATTTTCGATCACTTTGGTCTTATATTTATCATAAAAATGAAGATCCTTTTGCTTTCTTTTGGCGTCTTCTCCATATTTGTAAAAAATATAATTTTTTTCAGTTTTCATCGACCCAAAAAATACTAAATTCAATGTTGGTGGAACTATCCAGGAAAAGAAGTGACAAAACACTCTTGCTTGAATTGCTCAGATATGACTGGCTACGTTGCGGCCATAGATTTTTACCGGAATCATTGGAAAAAGTGCCACTTAATCAAACCCGTTCTGAACTTCGTTTAATATTGCCTCAGACATTGAAAGGAGTTTACAATCATCAGGGTAGGAATGAATTTTTAAAACGTGGAACTTTTATCAAGATGTCAACAGCATCTTTAATTGCTGTTGGCCTGGAAGGTCATCAGGGTGATGATGGATATGTTTGTTTCTTGCCCGAGCAGACTGATGGCGTGTATAAACATTCAAAGGTTATGTTTATTTCATGTTGATAAGAAATGTTTGATTTGTATTACTATCTTTTTGTTTAGTTAAAATGTTTATTCAGACCATCAACGACTGCCCAAAAGTCAGAGATAATTAATTTCAAAGACTTCTAGATAGTAGAAATTCAACTAGAATACTCAGTCACCATTTAAAAAAAATAGCCAAGCGAAAATAACAATCCGTGAAGGTGATAAACCATCAAATAGAAGTTGAGCGGATTCGACTGCTGTTTTGATAAGATAGCCAGGTGTTGATTATTGTATTGTGATCTAAATGGTAGTTGTTTATGAGAATAAATTTGGATAATTAATAAATTTTTATTATGGATCACTGTTGAAAATGAACAGGAATTGTATGTTTGGCTTGAGGGTCAGGTTAATAGATACTCAGCCATGATAGTTAGGTTAATTAAGAATTAAAGGTAAAATAATGACACATGTTACATTCAAAGCTTTTCAGGTTGAAGAAATTAGTGAAAATAAATATCGAGGTAGAATTGTAGATAAATGTTTGGATGATCTACCATCTGGTGAGGTTCTGATTCGAGTTAAATATTCTTCTCTTAATTTTAAAGATGCACTTTCTGCTTCTGGAAATAAAGGAGTTACAAAATCTTATCCTCATACTCCTGGTATCGATGCCGCTGGTGTCATTGTAACAAGTGATGATAAATCTTTTTTGCCAGGGATGGAAGTAATTGTCAGCTGTTATGATCTTGGCATGAATACAGCTGGTGGTTTTGCTGAATATATCAGAGTTCCTGCTGCTTGGGTGATGAAATGTCCACAAGGTGTCAGTCTTAAAGAAAGTATGATTTATGGCACAGCTGGCTTTACAGCTGCTTTGTCTGTGGAGAAATTACTAAAAAATAATGTTAGTCCTGATAAAGGAAAGGTCTTGGTGACAGGTGCTACTGGCGGGGTAGGGAGTATTGCTGTTTCTATTCTGGTCAAGATTGGGTTTGCTGTGTGTGCCGTTAGTGGAAAGCCTGAGCAAGAGAAGTTTCTGCGTGATTTGGGTGTCAAAAAGATTATTTCCAGAGAGGATGCTGTTGATGCCAAGAATAGAGCTTTATTGAAACCGAAATGGGCAGGTGTTGTCGATACTGTTGGCGGACCGATTCTTACTACCTGTGTTAAAAGTACTAAGTATGGAGGAGCTGTTACCTGTTGTGGTAATGTTGCTTCTCCAGAGTTGCTGTTGACAGTATACCCTTTCATTTTACGGGGTGTATCGTTAATCGGAATAGATGCTGCTCAATGCCCAATGGAAGATCGGCAAAAAGTATGGGAAAAGCTTGCCGGATCATGGAAGCTGGATTCTGTAGAAGATCTGGCAACTTTTATTTCTTTGGAAGAACTTGGTGATACCATTGATTTGATGCTGGATGGAAAAGTTAAGGGTAGAACAGTTCTTTGTTTTTAGTAGCTTTTAAAAAATTTAATAAAGGGCTGATTTCTTTACCTGGATTTTTGGGTCAATGAAATAGTAAGTTTTATTACTAGTAAAAACCACGGTGTTCCGTGAAGTAGGAAGTCAAACCAATCAGAAGCTTTGATTAAGTTTCCATGAGATAACATGATTGATTTTTCCAGAAAATGGGGAGGGTTGAAAGGAGCAAGGCCAAGTGTAAGGCAGGCGCCGATTAAAGCAAACCAGGGGAGTGATTCTAAAAGTTTTTTCATGATATGATTGTTATTGTTTTGCTTGTTTCAGCGGTTTGGAAAATTGGTGAAATATGGGGCATGGTTAGAAGTGAACAGGGGAGGGTCTCTGTTGATTATTTGGGCAACAATTGGGTGTTTTTTAAATTCTTGAGAGAGAAATTTTCTAACTTGTTTGCGGTTCCAGCCTTCAGGGTGAATAAAATCAGTGTATAGGGAAAGATCACCTGCATAAAAATTTTTCACTTTAGAATGGTCTACTTCATGACTGCATATCGGCATATTAAAAATTGCCAGGTTCAGAAAGGTGATTGCCTGATGGTGTTGAATAGTAAAATCAAGGGTCTTGCGGGCTTGTTTAATGGTTTCCGTTGGTGTACCGAAAAGTAGATAGATATAGGTAGCAATGCCAGCATTTTTTAAAGCTTTTAAGGCATTGGCTGCCATCTCTAGATTGATTCCTTTTTCCATGGAATCTAGCACGTTCTGATCCCCTGACTCCAGCCCGAGTTTGATCATAATACAGCCTGATTGTCTCAGTTCTTTGCAGAAGTCCAGGTCGGTCAAAATTGGGCTGATTCTGGCGAATCCATACCAAGGCATTCCTGGTGGTTTTTTGATAAATTGCTTCATTAGATTTGGGCTGATGGCGTTATCAAGCAAGTGGAGAAGGCTGGGTTTGGAGATTTTTTGTAATGCTTCAATGTCTTCTGCTACTGATTGTTCCGGTATGTGAGTGTACGGGTTTTTTTCAGCATTTTCTGGACAAAATGAACATTTGTTCCAATAGCATCCGGTTGAAGCTGCATAAGGAAGAATGAAGCCAGGTGAGTGGTAATTATGTAACGAAAAGTCTGTGAAATCTGGTCGGTGATGTTTTTCAGGTTGTTTGTTTGCTCTGAGTAACTTGAGAAGGGGGATCTCTCCCGGGCCATCTATGAGATGATCAATGAGGTTGCAAAAAGGGTTTTTCCAGGTTGGATTGTGCATCCATGAGGTTACAAGACCACCTCCAACAACTAATGGTATTTCTGGATATTGTTGTTTGAGATAACCAATAAGAGAAAAGGTGCAGAGAGCCTGACTGAGATAGTTGAGCGAAAATCCTATCAAACCCGGGGATTCATCACTTATTAGTTTTTGAAGTCGAGTTTTGAAATATGGGTAAAAGATGTTGTTTTTGTAGTCACTTGCAGCATGCAGCAAATCTTTACTTTTAACAGGGGAGAGGGTTTGGCTTTGATAATTAGCAAGTGATAGATTTAAGTTCTCCTGGTTTCCTGTAATTTCCAAGACACGGTTCAAGTCTGAGACAGCTCGTTTGTATTTTGGAAAAGATTTGTATGTAGAAATGTCTTGAAGAGCAAGAATATTACCTTTTACATTTTTAACTGCGCGTCGGCTCCAGGTGTTAGATGGTTGTGCTGGATTTTGGAGAAGATAATGAAGAGCCTCAGAATTAGCATCAAGAACAGTACATTTTATATTCTCGGCACGAAGCGCACCTGCTATCTTTGCAATACCGGCAGGTGGTTCACAGTTTTTAGCAAGAGGTGGATAAATTAAAAGCATTGATGCGGTTTTATCATTTGTATGTTGAATTAATTGCCTTCTTAAAGGAGGCAGGACCATATTGATCTATCGTATTTTGAATCACAGAGACAGAGGTTATTCCCAAAGGACATGTTTGCTGAAAGCCTTTATCAGGATTATTTTTCTTTCTTTGCTTCCTGTTCTTCCAGAATTTTGAAACGATCTCTAATTTGTTGGTAAGAGACAAGCTGACCATGTCTCTCAGATGGAGTGAGAAATGATTCCAGTTTGGTTTTAAGTACCATTGTATTTAATTCAGCGTCAATGGCAATAACGCCTTCCATTATAATTTTTTGTAAAAGCAGTTCCTGATTTGTTCTTTCCCTGAGATTAGCTGCAAATGGAATGAACAGGAAGTTTGAGAGAATCAGTCCGTAAAGTGTGGATGTTAAAGCAACAGGTATGGTCTTTAAGATTACAGATGTATCACCAATTCCGGCAAGCATTGAAATTAATCCAACTATGGACCCGATAATACCAAACACAGGGAGAAAATCTGCAATTGCTCTTATTACTCGTTCTGAATCCTCACGTCTGAGTTTGAAAAAATACATTTCAGTATTAAGAATGTCTCTGATCTGTTGAGGTTCATACCTGTCAACCAGGCAACTAAGTGCACGTCTCAGGAACAGGATACTGGTCTCGTTTTCATCTTTTTGCAGAGAAAGAATGCCTTTGATTCTAGATTTTATTGCAAGGTCTACAAGGATATCTACAATTTCTCTTTCGCTTTTGGTTTTGCTTTTATAGGAGAACTTGATAACCTTTAAAACGATTTTTAAGCGCTCAAGATTGAAACTTATCAGTGCTGCAGCAGTGCTCCCACCAATTACGATCATAAAACCAGCCAGGTTAAAATAGAGACCTATGTTTCCTTTTAAAATAAATCCCGTGATAAAAACCATGAGACATAGGAGAAATCCAATGAGATTTTGACGAGTCATACTTGTTTATTCCTTAAAAGATATTCATGTAGAGACATTGGTGACTGACTGGTAATAAATTAGGCTGTGCCCTGATTTTTAATGGCAAAATTATTGTCTATAGAATTTTGCAAAAAGTCTACAGATAATAATTTTGGTGAACGAGATAAATATTTATACCTGAAACAGCATATAACTTTCAATCTCGATGGTAGTCAGTTGAAAATGTTTTCATTTTCGTAAAATTTTGCAGGTGGAGGCTCCATGGATAGAATTATCTCCACTCTTCTGTTGGCTTTTTTGTTTGTATCGTTGCTATTTGGTTGAACAGGTCTGTGATAGGCATACCCGGAAACTTTGAACTGCTCACCGGGTATGCCTATGTTTTCGATTAGAAATCGGGCAACCCTGCTAGCTCTGGTAATTGATAATTCCCAGTTTGTGGGGAATTCTGCTGAATGCATTGGTACGGAATCTGTGTGGCCAATAACATTGATCATATATGGTGTTTGTTTAATTATTGGAGCCAGTTTACCAAGTGAAATTTTGGCATTTTCTGACAAAGTCGCTTTGCCTGAATTAAAGAGCAGGTCTCCTGTGAGTATGATTCGTACAGTTTTGTCCGGTATTAATTCAACAGTGGCAAATTTATCCAGTTTTTCTTTAGTCAGAGTGTATTTACTTAAATCGTATATTTTTGTTATCAGTTCATTGTCAGTTTTTTCGGCAATTTTGTCTATTGATTTGGCGATAGATGTATCTTGGACTTGAGGGCTAATAACTCCAGGTTCTAGGATGATATTGTTATCAATTAATGGGCTGGCTATGGGTTTATTGTCTGGCGGAGTAGGTAGCTTGATTATTGATATCAGAGGTGCATTGTCGAGCTGTTGTTTGTTTTGTGGTGGCAATGATGTGTCTTTGGTATCTTTATTAGATGCTTTTTTAGAAAGTTTTTCTCCCTCTGCTGTTAAGGCGGGAGGCTGGTCGGTTGTGTTATCTGGGGGGAAAATGGTGGTGGCTTTTTTAATAACTATTCCTTTTTTATCAGATAAGATTGGTGTAATTGGAAAAAACGGTTTGTTTTTGTTAATTGGAGTAGGAATCTCAATTGTTGATCCTGCCACCACAGAACCTTTAGTTTCTTTGAGAAAATCTCTGTTGGCAAGTTGATATACAAAAAGTGTAAGAAAGAGGATAAACATCGTCATCATGAGATCAGACCACGCAATTGACCAATGAGATGCTTTTGGTGTACGGGTTCTGTAAAATGAATCATCAATATGGAAAACAGAATGGTCAGTAGTTCGCAATTGACTACCTTTAATACTTGTTACCGATAAAGGGTCAGGGTCTGTCTGTTTATCAGAATGGTTTACCTCGTATTGATTTTTTTTATTGTTTTCCTTGTTCATATGTTTGTTATCGGCTGCGAAAAAATAATAATAGAGTGTTTTTTCAGGTCATTATATATAAATTTATAATTAGCTGCCATTGTTTTGCCTTTATATGCAATATTTAGCTATATGTGAAAAAGTGGTTTCACCTGTATGAAAGAACGATAATTCAAGGAGTAATTAAAATACTAACAGGCCGGGGTATTTTTGTACCACAAATTTTTTTTTAAGTGTGACTAATAATTGTTACAGTTTTGCTTGTTTTTAATTGCATCATTCACTATTGTTGATCGCGATCTTCAAAAGAATTTATATGACGATACGAGTTTAATCGGGTTAAAAGTGATCAATTTAGATATTTTAACTTGAAAAAACAGGGTGTTTTTGTTAATCTGGCCTGTTTTTGGTGCCAGTTTGCACAATTTGCATAGCTGTCTAGTCTGTCATTAGCCTGCATGGCTATATGACCTTACAACGCAGGTAATCTGACGCCTGCTGTACTATATGTGAACCTAAGGAGTGTTATATTTATGAGCGCTAAAATAATCAGTGGAACAGAAACTGCAAAAGCTATCCGTGAAGAACTTAAAGTTCAGGTAGAGGACCTAAAAGAAAAGCATGATGTTGTTCCTGGTCTCGTTACCATTCTGGTTGGAGAAGATCCTGCTTCCCAGTCTTATGTCGCTGCAAAAAACAAAACAGCTCATGCGCTCGGTATTCATTCTGAGCAAGTTACACTTTCTGTAGATACAGGTGAAGAAGAACTACTTGACCTGGTTAAAAAATATAATAACGATGATGCTATTCATGGCATCCTTGTTCAGTTGCCTCTCCCAAAACATATCAATGAAGCCAAAGTGCTTGACGCTATTAATCCAGATAAAGACGTTGATGGTTTTCATCCAGTCAATGTTGGTAAGATGATACTTGGCGAACAATGTTTTCTCCCATGTACCCCTCACGGTTGCCTCGAATTGTTACAGCGTTCCGGTGTTGAAACCAGCGGCGCTGAGGTTGTTGTGGTTGGTCGCTCAAATATTGTTGGCAAACCAGTGGCTAACCTGATGATGCAAAAGCGAGATGGTGGAAATGCCACTGTTACTCTTTGCCATACCAGGACAAAAGATATGGACTTTCATACCAAGCGTGCTGATATCTTGATTGTTGCAGCTGGTGTTCCCAACATGATTAAAGGTGATCAGGTTAAGGAAGGAGTTGTGGTCATCGATGTTGGTGTTAATCGTATTGGAATGGCAAAAAGTGGTAAGGCCATCCTTGCTGGAGATGTTGAGTTTGACAGTGTGAAGGAAAAAGCTGCAGCAATTACTCCTGTACCTGGTGGAGTTGGACCTATGACCATTACAATGTTGATGAAGAATACAGTACAGTCGGCTAAGCAATTTGCCGGACTTGTTTAATTATATATGTTGAGCATCTGAAGAGTGGATGATATCTGTTCATGTCTTCAATTTCAATTATTTGACTTCTGTAGGGAGTTTTCATTATGGCTAAATCAAAAAAATGTGGCGATTGTAACGACATAACCGGTGTGTCAACCCTTGATCTACTCAGCAAGGACCTAGGGAAAAAGGTTCGCACTGCGTATGATCGAATTGAGGATCGTGGCATGTCATCTTGTCTTTTCGGTTCCGGTGGTACTTGCTGCAGAAATTGTAACATGGGTCCATGTCAGGTGATCGATGGAGTAGATTCCATGATAGGTATTTGCGGGGCAACTGCTGATACAATTGCGGCAAGAAACTTTGCGCGGATAATTGCTTCAGGAACTGCTTCTCATACTGATCATGCCCGAGAAATGGTTCGAGGTTTTATTGCAACTGCTAAAGGGAAAACACCACATGAGATAGTGGATGTGGAAAAGCTCCATAAAATGGCAACGCTTTTTGGAATAGAGATTGAAGGTCGGGAAAAAAATGATATTGCTCTTGAGCTTGGCGAAAAAGCTTTGGCTGAATTTGGCCAACAAGACGGTATCTTGACAATGACCAAGCGCGCTCCCAAGAAACAACAGGAAATATGGGAAAAGCTTGGTGTGACTCCTCGGGGTGTTGATCGTGAAGTTACTGAAATGATGCACCGTACCCATATGGGTGTTGATCAGGATTATAAAAATATAATGCTTCAGGGATCAAGGTGTGCTTTGGCTGATGGTTGGGGATCCTCCATGTTGTCAACAGAATTGACAGATATCATGTTTGGTACTCCTGTTCCCAAAAGAGCAATAGTTGACATGGGTGTCCTTCGAGAGGATATGGTAAATGTCACCGTTCATGGTCATGAGCCACTGTTGGCAGAGGCACTGTGTATTGTTGCTGAGGATGATGAAATTCTTGCACTTGCCAAAAAAGCAGGGGCTAAAGGAATAAACCTTGCCGGTGTTTGCTGTACTGGTAATGAAATTCTTATGAGACGTGGAATTCCTGTTGCAGGTTCTTTTATTCAGCAAGAAATGGTTTTGGCTACCGGAGCTGTTGAAGCAATGGTCGTAGATGTACAGTGTGTTATGCAATCAGTAGCTCAGGTAGTTAAAGATATGCATACAGATATTATCACCACCAATTACCGGGCAAAAATGCCAGATGCTATTCATATTCAGTTTGAAGAAGATGCTGCATACGAATCTGCCAAAGATATTTTGAAACATGCTATTGGTAATTTCAAAAAACGCGGGTCATTTTATATTCCAAAAGATCATAAAGTCGATGTAGTTGTAGGTTTCAGTCATGAAACAATCAGCAATATGCTTGGAGGTAGGTTTCGCGGAAGCTATAAGCCATTAAATGATAATATTGTTAATGGACGTATTCGTGGTGTAGGTGCAATTGTCGGTTGTGAACATTATAAATATAGTGACGATGTACATTTTGAAATTGCCAAAGAGCTTATTAAAAATAATGTGTTGGTGTTAGCCACTGGTTGCGCTGCACAGGCTTTAGGACGTCGAGGTCTTATGACTCCTGAGGCTGCTAAGGAGTATGCTGGTAAAGGATTAGCTGAAGTTTGCGAGACAGTTGGTATTCCTCCTGTGTTGCATGTGGGATCATGTGTTGATAACAGTCGATTGTTGATTGCCTTGACCGAAATGGTTAATGAAGGTGGCCTCGGAGATGACATATCCCAACTGCCTGCATGTGGTACAGCACCTTTATATATGAGTGAAAAAGCTGTAGCAATCGGACAATATTTTGTGGCTAGCGGTGCTCATGTAATATTTCAAAATCTTCCCACTACAGGTGCTAAGGACTTTAATAATTTCCTTTTGGATGGAATGAAAGAGCTTTATGGTGCTGCATGGGGAACTGAAGAAGATCCCATTAAGCTTGCCCGAAAAATGATTAAAGCCATCGATGAAAAAAGAGAAGCACTTGGTATCAACAAAAAACAGGATCGGGTGTTATATGATATGGCTATGCGTCGCGATCTTGAAGCAGGTGCTGCATTACCCGGTGCGGGCTGTGGCGGCGAAGGTGAGAAACACTAGGACGTTTTTCTACTGGCAAGCAGGTATTGTTAGTTATTTGTGATAGTAAAACAGTTAACAAAATCTGTTTGCTTAATCTACAGTCAGACAATATTTCAGTCTTTACTTTATCAAACTGACTGATCTTAAGATTTTTGAGAGGAAGGAGGATTAATGAAATCGGGGAGCAATCTGGAGCGAGTGCTTACCAACGGTCATTTTGCCGTGACAGGTGAGCTTGGTCCACCTAAAAACAGTGACCCAGAAGTGGTCAGAAAAAAAGCTCGAATTCTGAAAGGTCATGTGGATGCTGTAAATATTACTGATTGTCAGACTGCTATAGTCAGAATGTCCAGTATCGCGGCCGGTCTTATAACCCAATCTGAGGGCGTTGAGCCTGTGATTCAGATGACATGTCGTGACCGTAACCGCATCGGCATGCAGAGTGACCTGCTTGGGGCATCTGCTTTTGGTCTGAAGAATCTTTTGTGCCTGACAGGAGATCACCAGAAATTTGGTAATCATCCTGGATCGAAAGGTGTCTTTGACATGGACTCTATTCAGCTTATGGGTATGGTACGTGATCTCAGAGATGAAAAGAAATTTCAATGCGGAGAACAAATAAAAAGCCACGAACCTGGTTTCTTTATTGGTGCGGCTGCCAATCCTTTTGCTTATCCTTTTGAATTCAGAGCTGTACGTCTGGGTAAAAAGATAGCGAGCGGTGCAGACTTTGTTCAAACCCAAATAATTTATAATGTCGAAAAATTCGCTAAATTTATGCAAATGGTCCGCGATCTTGGACTTCATGAAAAAGCGTATATTCTTGCAGGAGTAACACCACCAAAATCACTTGGTATGGCACGTTACATGAAAAAGTTTGTTCCTGGTATGGATGTTACAGATGATGTCATTAACAGGATGAAGGACGCCAAAGACAAGCAGGAAGAAGGGATTAATATCTGCGTTGATATTATCAATCAGGTAAAAGAAATCGAAGGTGTTGCCGGTGTTCATGTGATGGCTATTGAGTGGGAAGAAGCGGCCGTTGAAATAGTTAAACGAGCCGGTCTTTCTGGTAGACCAGTATTTGATGAAGCAGCTTTGGATACAGTTGCTGTAGGAGTTGAGAGCATCACTGTACAAACTGGCACAGGAATTGAGTCAGTTACTACAGATTCTGGTAAAGATGACCTTATGGAACAGGCCAGGACAGAGGCTGAACAAATAATAGCTGCTGCCAAAAATGAAGCTGAAACTATAAAAGCACAAGCAGCCGGGCAGCCAGCTGCTGCTACCACTGTTCAAAACAAAACTGTTGCCGTCGCAACCGATGAAGCAGGAGAACATGAAATGAATGAAAAAGAGCGTCTGATGGCGCTGGAGTCTGTGAATCAGGGCTTGACTGCTCTGAAAAAAGCATATGGCCTCAGCGACGAACAATTTGATGCATTACTGAATTTTGCAGGTGCTGAATCTATTTTAAAACGCGAACCAAAAGCACTGAAAACCCAAGCACCGGTTGCTTCTGTTCCTCCTGCACCTGTTGAAGAGGAGAACTCTGCGCAGAAGGCTGCAGAAGCCACAAAAGAAAAAGCAGCTCAAGAAGCTAGAGATGCAGCTCAAGCTCGTGCAAAAGCTGAAGCTGATGATGTGGCTAAAGCTAAGGCTGAAGAAGAAGTTGCCGTAAAAAATGCAGCTGATGCTAAGGCCAAAGAAGAAGCAGAGGCTAAAGCGGAAGCAAAGGCTAAAGCACAAGCTAAGGCTAAGGAAGAAGCAGAGGCTGCTGTTGCAGCTCAAGCAGCTGTTCCATCTGAATTGGATGTTGCAGTACTTGAGCTTGAACAAACACCATTTGCTGAACGTAATACAAAGGTTCCTGCATCATCTTACAAGCAAAATTACAGCGGAATTATCCGTGAGACAATTCTGGGTAACGGTGATAACACTGTAACTGTTGGTGGATCAACTTCTCTGCCATTTCACCTCTTTGAAGGTGACATGCCAAGAAAACCTTTGATAGCTATGGAAGTACTCGACATTAAACCAGATAATTGGCCAGAAACATTAAGCCAACATTTTAATGATGTCATGGATAATCCGGTAGCCTGGGCTAAAAAATGTGTTAATGAGTACAAAGCAGATGCTATTAATATATGGCTTGCAGGCACAGATCCTAATGGAGAAAATCGTTCTTCCCCTGATGCAGCTAAAGATGCAGTTGATATTATCAATGAAATAGATGTTCCAATTATTGTCTGGGGTTGTGGAAACAGCGACAAAGACACTGAAACATTGCGAGAGATAACTGCAATGATTGGTGACAAAAAAGTTTGTTTAGCTCCTCTAGAGGATTCTAACTTTCGTTCAATAGGTGCTACTGCAATGGCTTTCCAGCATCCAATGGTTGCTGCCTCACCTATTGATGTAAATCTTGCGAAACAGTTAAATATTCTTCTCGAAAATCTTGGAGTACCTCTTGATACCGTAATGATGGATCCCTCTGTTGGAGCTCTCGGATATGGTATTGAATATACATACTCTGTAATGGAGAGAATCCGTTTAGCAGCACTTACTCAAAAAGATGAAAAATTGCAGGTGCCGCTCATTTGTAATCTTGGAAGAGAAGTTTGGAAGACCAAGGAGGCAGGTTTACCATCAGATGATTTGCTTGGTGACCAGGAAAAGCGTGGTGTTTTACTAGAGGCCATGACAGCAAACTGTATGCTAATGGCTGGTGGTGAAGTACTCATTATGCGGCATCCGAAAGCTGTAAATATGGTAAAATCGCTAATTAACGGATTAATGGACTGATAAATTCAGAAAACTAATTGATACGTTAACGTTTTAGCTAAAGGAAATAGTAACTAGAGGGAGTTTTTTAATGTCGAAGATCATCTGTTCAGCAGCCATACGCGGCGCCAAGAAAATCATTGACATGGCGGAGGAGAATTACGAAGAAGCCTTGAAAAAATATGGGGCTGAACAGGAAGTTTCCTTTCCAAATACGGCATATTTTCTGCCGGTAATCTATTCTATGCTTGGAGCCAAGGTAGAAAAAATTGGTGACATGAAAGACATTTTTCAGGAATGTCGAAAACTTTTACCTCCAGTAGTTTCAGAGGATATTTGGCTTCCATATCTTGCACCTGCCTTAGATGCTGGAATGGCAACTTTTTTTGCCGAGGAAATGTATGAGGCCATTCGTTACCTGAATGAGCCAAATTACTATACTAAAACAGAGGATCCCACTGCTGAAAATATTTGGTTGGGAGCAGCCGATGATCTTATTTTCAGGAAACGTGGTGTTGAATTTGTTGATGGCACTGCTCCTGGATTTGCTGCAATAGTTGGTGCTCCTCCAACAAAAGAAATTGCCCGTAAGATTGCATTAGAACTCCAGGAAAAGAATCTCTACATTTTCATGCATGATGAAACAAATGGCGTGAGAATGGCTGAACAATTGGTGGAAAGCGATATTCAGGTTGGATGGAATACTCGATTGGTTCCGTTTGGACAAAGTTATACTACTGCTGTTTTTGCCATAGGCTTTGCCTGTCGTGTTGCTTTGGCTTTTGGTGGTGTAAAACCTGGGGATTACAAAGGTAACCTGCTTTATAACAAAGACAGAACTTTTGCTTTTGTTATGGCCCTTGGACCAGTTAGTGACGAATGGTATGCCAATGCTGCCGGTGCTATTAACTGGGGTTTTCCAACAATATCTGATCATAATATTCCTGAAGTACTTCCCACCGGTATATGTACATACGAACATGTTGTTTCCAATATTGCACATGATGAAATTGTTCAGAAAGCCATTGAAGTTCGTGGATTGAAAGTAAACATTGCTAAAATTGATATTCCAATGTCCTTTGGTCCAGCTTTCGAAGGTGAACGTATTCGAAAAGACGATCTTTTTATGGAATGCGGTGGCGGTAGAACAAGCGGCGTAGAAGTATTGATCTCTAAAGAGATGGATGAGATTGAAGATGGTCGCGTTATCATGTCAGGACCAGATCTTTCAGATATTGAAGAAGGACAAAATTTGCCAATAGCTATTCTCGTTGAAGTTGCTGGACGGGAAATGCAATCAGATTTCGAGCCAATTCTTGAGCGTCAGTTTCATCACCTGATCAACTATGTTCAAGGAATTATGCACATAGGTCAGCGTAACATCATGTGGATTCGAATTGGTAAAGGTGCCGTGGAAAAAGGATTTTCTTTTAAACATATTGGTACTGTTCTTCATGGAAAATTACACCAGGAATTCGGGGCCATTTTAGATAAAGTACAAATCAAGATCTTTACCAAATTAGAAGATGTCCAGAAAGTTCAGGAGCTTGCAAAAGAAGTTTATACTGACCGAGACTTGAGACTCGGTTCTATGACTGATGAAACAGAAGAAATTTTTTACTCCTGTACACTTTGTCAATCTTTCGCACCAAGCCATGTCTGTGTTATCACACCTGAAAGAATTGGTATGTGTGGTGCGTACAACTGGCTTGATGGAAAAGCATCGTATCAAATTAATCCTACCGGACCGAACCAACCAATTGATAAAGGTGAATGTACAGATGCTGAGAATGGTTATTTTACCGGTATTAATGAGTTTGTAAACCAGACTTCACGAGGAGCTGTTACCGAGGTGAGTTGTTACTCACTTATGAATAATCCGATGACTGCATGTGGCTGTTTTGAGGCTATTGCAGCTATGCTTCCTCAGTGTAATGGTATCATGGTTGTTAATCGCGATTATATGGGAATGACACCTTCAGGTATGAAATTCACCACACTGGCCGGTATGGCTGGAGGTGGTGCTCAAACACCTGGCTTTATGGGAGTGTCGAAGCATTACATGACCAGTAAAAAACTTTTCATCGCTGAGGGCGGAATTAAGAGAATTGTCTGGTTGCCAAAAATCTTCAAGGATGAGATTGCTGAAAAACTACAACAGGTCTGTAATGATGTAGGTATGCCTGAACTTTTCGATATGATTGCAACCGAAGAACAGGGCACCACTGAAGAAGAGATTTTGGCTTTTCTGAAGGAAAAGGGACATCCGGCTCTTGAGATGGAAGAATCCATTGGTTAAAAAAGTAATCTTTATTTCATTATAAAATAATTTTTGATTAATTTAGACTGATCTTAAGAAGTAACAGCCTGAGACCATTGAGCATTGGTATAAAGATGTTACTTAAAAGTTTCCGGAAATTTACCGGAACCTTAATTGTCAGGTACACAGGAGGACAACGACAATGGCCTTAACCGGTATACAGATACTCAAAATGCTGCCAAAGAAAAACTGCGGCGAGTGTGACATACCCACTTGCCTTGCTTTTGCTATGAAAGTGGCAGCCGGTCAGGCTGAGATTGAAGCTTGCCCGTACGTTAGTGATGAAGCCAAACAAACTATAGGTGAAGCTTCTGCTCCCCCGATTAGAACTGTCAAAATCGGTACTGCTGACAGTGAAACAGTAATTGGTGGTGAAACTTGTCTTTTTAGACATGAAAAAAGATTTGAAAACCAGACCGCTATCGCTGTTTTGATTGGAACTGATGAGAATGATGCTGATGTCGATGGAAAAATCAATCGATTTAACAGCATGATTTATGAACGTGTCGGAGTAATGATGCAGGCCAGCTTTATTGTTGTCAAAGATAGCAATGGCGATCAAGGCGCATTTACAGCCCTTGTAGATAAAGTTGCTAAAAATGCCTCCAAAGCATCTTTAATACTGATGACCGAAAACATTGATATAATGAAAGCAGCAGCTTCATCCTGCAGCGATCGCAAGCCACTCCTTTTTGGAGCAAATAGCGATAACTGGGAAAGCATGGCAGAATATGCCAAAGAGATGGATCTGGCCCTTGGTGTCCAAGGAAAAAATATTGATGACCTGGTAAGTGTTTCAGAAAAGCTTGTGAAAGCCGGTATCAAAGATATGGTTCTAGACACAGGGGCGCGTACCGTTCGTGCCGCCTTTGAAGACAATGTCGTTGCCCGTCGTGCTGCAATAAAAGATAAATTCAAGGCTCTTGGATTTCCTACGATCACATTTCCATGTGAAATGACAGATGATGATATGATGGAAGCAATGATCGCTTCCACTCTTATGGCAAAATATGCTGGGATTGTTGTTCTTTCTGATTTACAGGGTGATACACTCTTCCCACTTCTGCTTGAGCAGTTAAATATATTTACCGATCCTCAACGACCAATGGTTGTTGAAGAAGACATTTACCCCGTCGCAGGACCAGATGAGAATTCTCCAGTGCTTATCACTTGTAACTTTTCTCTCACATACTTTATTGTTTCCGGTGAGATTGAAGGATCTAAAGTGCCATCCTGGCTTCTGATCAAGGATACTGAAGGTCTCTCAGTGCTAACTGCATGGGCCGCAGGGAAATTTGGTGCTGACCTGATAGCTCAGTTTGTCAATAAATCTGGAATAGCCGATAAAGTTAAGCATCGTGAGCTTATAATTCCTGGTTACCTTGCAACCATTAAAGGGGAGCTTGAAGAGGAACTGCCTGAATGGACTATCACTATAGGGCCTCGTGAGGCTGGTCACCTGCCTGCATTTTTAAAAGAATGGCAACCTGCCAAATAATTAACTGGTAAAATCCGGGAAGTTATGATTATTAGCGTCCCGGATCTTTTCTTAATTTTTAATATCAACACTACACCTTTATGTCTACATTTTTGGTAAACAAAAAATTAATGTGAAAATAATCGAAAATATCTCAACATTCTCTGTGGTTATACAACAACAAGATTATATTTTAATCTTGTTGTTAGGTAAAGGTTGAGTGGATTACGTTTCTCAAATGAGATCAATTGTTGAAATCGTAGGTTTTTCAATCTTTAGGTGTAGTTAGAACAACTGGTCAACCATTTATTGCGATAAGTATGGGGCAAATTCCAGAGATGGTAGAGTGATGATAATTATTGTTTTTTCATTTTACCTTCATGTAATAGCCTAAGTAATTGGGTATAAATAAAAAGTTGATTTAGAAGAAGAAATATTGATCGATAGTAAAATTGTTGGGTTTATTCTGTTAACTATTTGTATTCTTTCGCTTTAGTATGAGACTAGAGTGAAAATGTTAGAGTTCAATTCTGGAGAACGACATGGGAAAAGGAATGGAACACAAGGCCGGAGCTGTAATGGTTCTAGGAGGTGGAATTGCAGGGGTACAAGCTGCGCTCGACCTTACCGAACTTGGGTACTATGTTTACTTGGTAGAAAAAAATGCTGTAATTGGCGGGGTTATGGCCCAGCTAGATAAAACATTTCCGACAAATGATTGCTCGCTCTGAATTCTCGCGCCTAAACTGGTAGAGGCCGGTCGGTCTCCCAATATTAAGATGCTTACAAATGCTGACTTTCTTTCATTAGAAGGTAAGCCTGGTGATTTTACAGCGAAAATAAGACAGCGCCCTCGTTATATAATAGCAGAAGACTGCACAGCCTGTGGGCTTTGTACTCAGTACTGTCCTCGCCATCATAACGATGAATACAATGAAAATCTGGCATTAACTAGACCAATTCATATAGATTATGCCCAGGCCGTGCCTGCAACATATTACATTGATCCAGGTTCTTGTTTGCATTTGCAACATGATACTTGTCAGATTTGTGTACCAGTGTGTCAAAGTAAAGCAATTGATTTCACACAGGTACCTGAAGATCTGGATCTAAAGGTTGGTGCTGTAATCTTGTCTCCGGGTTTTGGTAAAATCTCAGAGGAGACACTTGCTAAGTACAGTTATGGAAAACATCCTGATGTTGTAACAAGTATCGAATTTGAAAGAATGACTACGGCATCTGGACCATTTACAGGCGAAGTGAAATGCTTTTCAGATGGAAGACATCCCAAAAGTTTAGCTTTTATACAATGCGTAGGTTCTCGTGATCTTGGTTGCGGCAATGGATACTGTTCATCTGTATGCTGCATGTATGCAATCAAAGAAGCTCTGGTTGCTAAGGAACATGATCCAGAAGTTGATATCACAATATATTACATGGATATACGTACCCAAGGTAAAGATTTTGATGCGGCTAAGAAACGTGCTGAAGCAATGGGTATTCAATTTGTTCGTGCTAAAATTGCCGCGGTTACGCCTTGGGAAAACAGGCTACAACTTACTTATTCCACCCTTGATGGACAGCATATGTTTGAGCCCTTTGATATGGTTGTCTTATCTGTCGGTTTGGAGTCGCCAAAAGATGCAGAAAAAATCGCTAATATCTCTGGTATAGATTTAAACAAATACGATTTTGCCCAAACTGAGACTTTTAGCCCTCTTGCCAGTAGTCGTGATGGAGTTATTATTGCGGGTGCCTTTCAAGGACCAAAAGATATTCCAGAGAGTGTAACTCAGGCATCAGGTGCTGCTGGTATGGCTGCTGCTATGCTGACCAAACAAAGAGGTCAAGGCATCATTCATAAAACCTATCCTGATGAGAAACCAATGGAGGAAGAAGTTCGCATTGGTGTTTTTGTTTGTCATTGTGGAATAAACATTAGTTCGGTTGTTAATGTCCCAACAGTTGAACAATCTGTTGATGGCATGGAAGGCGTTGTCTATCATACCGACAGCCTATATTCTTGTTCACAGGATGCTCAAGAGGTTTTAAAGGATAAGATTGTTGAACATAATTTAAACAGAGTGGTAATAGCTGCATGCTCTCCACGAACTCATGAGCCTTTGTTTCAGGAAACTCTTAAAGACGCTGGACTTAACCGTTCATTGATTGAAATGGTTAATATCAGAGATCAATGTTCCTGGGTTCATGCAAATGAACCTGCTGCTGCTACTGATAAGTCACAGGATCTTGTAAGAATGGCAGTTGCTAAAGCAAGAGGGATGCAACCTCTTGCGGAACAAACGGTACCAGTTACGCCAAAGGCACTTGTCGTTGGAGGCGGAGTAGCTGGAATGACTGTTGCTCTTAATTTTGCTGATCAGGGATTTGATTCTATCCTGCTTGAGAAAGGTAACAATCTTGGTGGAAACCTTGGAATACTCAATCACACTCTTGCCAATAATGAAACTGCATCGCATCTGAAAGATTTGGTTGGGAAAGTGAAAAAGAGTAAAAGAATTGATGTTCTCACCAATGCAGAGCTTGTTCAAACATCAGGGTTTATCGGTAATTTTGCATCTGTTGTTACAGGTGGGTCCGGTAAATCAAATAAAGAGCAAACTGTTGATCATGGAGTGATTGTACTTGCAACCGGAGGTGAGGAACACAGGCCTGAGGGTTACCTGCTTGGCCAAAACAACAAGGTGGTGACACAGCAGGAACTTGAAAAGCGTCTTGCTGGTAAGGCTAAGAATAGAGCTCCAGAATCTGTTGTAATGATCCAATGTGCTGGCTCCAGAGGTGATGATCTTAATTATTGCTCTAAGGTATGTTGTAATCATGCTGTGAAAAATGCACTGCAGATTAAAGAAATCAACCCGGATTCCCAGGTTATTGTTCTATATAGAGATATGCGTACTTACGGATATGCTGAAGATGCATACCGTGAAGCTCGATTGAAAGGGGTAGTTTTTATTCCTTATGAACTGAAGAATAAACCTGAAGTTTTTGAAAAAGGTCGTTCCTTACATGTTAAATTCTTTGATGCCATTTTACAGGAAGATATGGAAATAAATCCTGATTTGGTAGCCTTATCTGTTGGTATCAAACCTCAGGGTACTGAAGAGTTAAGCAAACTGCTAAAGACGCCTTTAACCAATGACAAGTTCTTTTTAGAAGCACATGTTAAGTTGCGACCGGTAGAGTTACCCGTTGCTGGTGTTTACGTTTGTGGCTTAGCTCATGGACCAAAACCTCTTGATGAGACTATTGCCCAAGCGCAGGCTGCAGCTGCCAAAGCTGCTATTCCGCTGGTTAAGGGATATGTATCTGTTGATCCGATTGTCTCTCATGTGGACAAGGAAAAATGTATAGGGTGTAGTCTATGTGCAAGCCTTTGTCCATTTGGTGCTATTGAAATGAAAAAAGTTGATAAAAGACGTAAAGCCGAAACATTAGCTGCCTCGTGTAAGGCATGTGGAATTTGTGCTAGTCACTGTCCGACATTTGCTATATCAATGGGGGGCTTTACTAATGAACAGATTAATTCACAGATCGAAGCTTTTGGCCAGGTCCCTGAAAAAGAAACTGCTGAGGTATAATAATGAGTGAGCAATTCAACCCCAGTATTCTGGGCTTTCTCTGTAACTGGTGCTGTTATGCTGCTGCTGATGCAGCTGGTGTTTCTAGATACCAGTATCCACCAAATCTGCGTACAATTCGTGTAATGTGTACTGGTAGGGTAGATCCATCTTTTGTTTTAAAAGCATTCCTTGAAGGAGCTGATGGTATTTTTACTGGTGGCTGACAATTGGGCGAATGCCATTACCAGGTTGGTAATTACGATGCAATGGGTATGGAATCATTAGTAGCGAAGGTGCTCAAAGATGTAGGAATACGCGAAGAACGTTTCAGTATTCAATGGGCATCAGCTGCAGAGGCTCCTCGCTTTGTTCAGCTGATCACAGACTTTACTCAACAGATGAAAGAGTTAGGGCCTATTGGGCAGGCAGAAGGATTGAGTCCTGAAGAGGTTAAAGAGCGATTGCAGAAGGGATTAGATGCTGTTTCAAACCAGAAAGTCCGTATTAGTTATGGAAATGCAACTAAAGCTGTACGTAAAGATGCTATCTGGACCAAAGAGCACATTAGCGAAATTGTAACTGCTAAAACAGCAAAATCTCTTGAAAAGGTATTATCTGTCTGATTCAAAAAAATATATATCAAAAAAAACCTGCTCTCCAAATTGGTGAGCAGGTTTTTTTTTGTCTTTAGTCAAAAGATTAATTCTAAAGAATATATACAGTATCAGAAGTAGCTTTTCGATTTCTAATACTTTTTTTGTTAAAATAAGCGAATTAACTATGTTTTTGAGTGGGGTTTGTTACTTGGACAGTCAATATCTTGTTAGATCTCAGTGAGTTTTTCCCTGTGGTTGATAAAGGGAAAGAAGGGAAGGATGGTGCTTTTCTTTATTTGAGATAATTTTTTTTAGAAATGATTTGCGGCATTTGTCACAAAGTACGTGTTTGAATAAAGAAATGTGTAATGTCTCTGTTTTTATATTTGAGAGTGTCCACTTGCCATCTGCACATTTAACTTTATTACAAGAAGGACAGATTTCAATAGGCTTAGCACCGTTGGGATCTAAGTGGTCATCAAATGATGTTGTCCGGTCAAAGAGATTGCAAAATTTTTCGAAAATCGAAAGATTATCGGCCTCTTTGTTATGATTATTTTTGTTCATAAATTTGTACTGCTTTTCTGTAAACAAGTATTGCTAATAATAACATTGCACAAGTATTACAGATTTGCAATGTTCATGAAATTTGTGACTTTATATCACCTTTATGGCTAAAAAGCTAATAAAAAATAGGGAGATAGCTTTAAGGACTCTTGCAAAATTCAAAGGTCTTTTGTACCACGTGTTTACATATACCACATGAGCTGCTCCTTGTAAACCCTTGCAGCGCAAACGAAAAGATAGATATTGATGTTGGGGGAGGTGGGGCTGTGGGGAATAGGTTAAGCAGCTTATCCGTTGTTATTGTTATTATTGTTATTATTATTGTTACTATTAAAACCAGAGTCTCTTTGATTGATAGCTCGTTTGTTGCTTTTGCTAGAGTCATCACCTTTCATGGCAATTTCTACCTGTTTTTATACGCGTAAGGATTAATTTCTTCAATTCTGGAGCCATCAAATTTACCACCCTATCATTATCAGATTCAAGCTCCAAGTTTTTTATTTGTCGGCCACTGGAAAGTAAAAGTAAATTTCCCCGATCAAATATTACCTCTTTACTCTCATTATCAAATTTCATGAAAAAATCAGTAAGTTCATCATTCATTGTTGAGGAATTATCCGAATTTAAAAAACAAAGGAAAGACTCAATATTTGTCTTAAGTGATTGTTTGTTCACGTGTAACTCCTATGACCAGTAAAATTCTATATTATGGAAAGGCAGGTTTATTGCTTGAATGTGATAAAATGCATTCACTTTTTGTTTTTTATAATGATATTTACGTAGACTGTCTGTCGTAATAACAAGATTGTTTAACACTCCCTTAAAAAAAGAGGGTTGAATTACTTTTAAAAACGGACTTAAGCTATAACTAAAACTTATTTCGCCATTATGTGTAATTTTTTTAAGTTGGTGATAAAATACTTCAAATGTATACGTGTGTTCCTGTTTAGTCCTTTGCTCATCACCATAAACTACAGGATGATCTCTTAGAAATTGCAGTTGCAGGGTATTGCGTACCCGATCTGAACAGGCGGCCTCTAAGAAATTGGGGGAGATGTTAATTTTAACATCGTCATTTGCTGACAAAGTAGTAATGATCCGGGATGTTTTTAGAATTTGTGATTCAAGTGAGATTGGTACACCATTGATCACGACAATGATGTTTCCCTTTGTATAAAGAGTCTTAAGTTTATCATCATTATCTATTATTTCTTGTAGGCAATTACCCTTTTGTTGGAGATCATTTGGTAAATGCAGACAATTTCTTTCGGTATGGATACTCAGCTAGTAGGGATAAATTCTGCAGTATTTTTTTAAGAGCTGAGGTGCCATGTTTGGTTAATCTGTATTTATCATGAAGTGATAATGGGAGATCCAGGCTGCCGCTAACTGAGACTCTATGGTTAATCATCAGATCATAGTGTTTGTCAAAGTTATAGAGGTTGGTCTTGATGTGGGGAACTGATTTCTTGAAATTGTGGTGTTCCAGGATTGTTTTATTCTCTTGGTAATATCCAGTTATATATTCAAAAAGATCGTTGAGAATAGTACCTGGCAGAGTCGTAACTTCTCCGCCGTGCAGTGAAATATTGTATGGTAGAATAGACTGTTTTCTGAATTTCTTAACGGCTGATTTTAAAGTAGGTAATGCTCTGTCGATATCCTTGGCCAATATCTTTGTGTCTGTTTGTTTTCCTAAGTAACAATAACTACAGCCTAAATTGCAATATATTGTTGGTACATACAGTAAGTGAATTAATTTTTCTGTTTTTTTCATGTCAATCGTTCAACAATGGCAAATTTAGACAAACAAAGTTGTTCGTATTGCACCTTGCTTAATGAGAAAATATAGAGATCCCAGTAATCATCTGCCCAAGATTGATGTTGTTTCAAACATCCTTCACAATCAAATCCTAGTTTTTTTAACAAGTTAACACATTGTTGATTGTACTGAAAAACTTCGGTGTAGAGTTTACGATATTTTTGATCTATAAACAGATGAGAGAAATAGAGGTAAGATGCTCGTAAACAGATAAGAGAATTCATGTGAGGTTTGTCGATACATATACACAGGTACGCTGTAGAGTTCTGTTTTGAACTATTGTAGCAATAAGAAAAGCCAAGTACACGATGGTCACGTAGTCGTTCTATGACTCGAAAATGGTCCCATCTGTGCGCAATACTGCGTTCCAGCATTTTGGTAAATTTATTTGCTGATAATTTTTCAGCGTTGGGAGCCCAAAGATGGATTGTTTTAGGATTTGAGGAAATATGAAAAAGAGCGGCAGCATCCTTTTTACTATAAGAACGAATATGAACATCTCTGGTACTTGTGTAAACGTACTGGAGGTTAGACATGTTTCAAAATTTCAGCATTTGTAATACTTTGTCGATACATGCATGTATTGTCCATAGATAAGATTTTTCACTTTAAGCACAAAGTTAAACCTTTGTCAATAATGGGTCCCAAAGGTACTTTAGGAAAGGTATCTTCTGGTGATAGGCCAGCTTTGATTAATGCTTTTTTAATTTCTTGATGCGTTAGTCTGATTTCATCAATATTCTTATAACCATTTTCTGTAGCAAATGCATTTAGTCCATATGTTTTTCCATTTGTTTGAAACAAAAGGATTGGACCTCTCTCACAGCTTAAAAGACCTTGTGATACTGTAAAAGGCCAGGATTTTCCAAAGTCAGTTTTTGATATTGATGTGATATTATTTTGGATATTTCTGGTGATATTTTCATGAGGTTGTTGCTTATCAGTTTTTTCTGATAGTTGACCAACGATATCAATAACAAATAACTTTATAAAAATAACAAAAAATAACATCAGGAAAAGTCGCCCAGTGCGTCCGTGAGTGAAATCCCTTTTGATCTTCTGTTTTTTGGGAGAGAGTCCACATTTAGGACAAGGACCTTTTTTTGTTATTTTTTGTTTGCATGCGGGACAGAGAGTTACAGTCGCTTTCTTTTGTTGTTTTGTTTTGCTAGCAGAAGATTTTTTGGGATTTGCAATTTGAGAAAGTATTATCGATTGAGAGAGATTCGTTAATGTGTCCGTTTGTATAGAATCAAATTCTTTTGAGAACTCAATACCACACTGTGAGCATCCAGTGGTGTTGAATTCTCTGGCTGCACCACATTTTGGGCACTTGCTATAATCAATAATAGTTGCGAAGTCTTTTTTTGCTGGCATTTTATTTTCGAAAATATATTTTTTATTAAAACACTAGAACATTTCTCTTTTTTAAATATAGAATCAGTTTTTTATAAAGGTCATTTTCTGATTAATAATGCATTGTAACTATATAATAAAATGATTTTATCCAAATATTAGTAAAATATCTCTATCTATTTTTATTATTAGATTATTCTATAGTAATCAAGTGACTCATCAGGAAAATCCTGTTATTTTTCAAGTTCTGACCATACTGCAAATTCGTTATTGCTTGGGTCTGTGAAGTGAAAACGACGACCACCAGGGAAGGTAAATATTGGTTTTATGATAGAACCGCCTGCACTTATAATTTTATTCAATGTTTCTTCAAGGTTGTTACTATAAATAATTATAAGTGCAGATCCGTTTTCTGTTGATGTATTTAAGTTTGATTGGAAAAAACCACCGGTAATACCCGCATTAGAGAATGCGGTGTATTCAGGTCCATAATCTATGAAAGACCAATTAAACACAGTCTTGAAAAAGTATTTACTTGCTTCCATGTCTGTGGCTGGTAATTCGATATAGTTAATTGTTTCATGTTCGTTCATTGGACCACACCTCTGAGTAAAGGCTATTCTTATGATTTCTGATAAACAATATTTTATCTTTATTTTTCATCATATTTTTTCAAAAGTGTATGAATTTGGATGTGAAGTATCAAGGAAAAAAAGGATGTTTGTGAATAAATTATTGCTGCGTTACTGTATTAAGATTTGTGATTAAAGCTTGGTGCAGGAATATATTGCAGCGCAATCATCTTTCTCTTGATGACTTTTTTTGTCCTCTATGTTTTTGCGATCATATTTTCCTTATATCGACTCTTGGCAGGTAACTTGTCTATTTATTTTAAATATTTATATAAATTTTTTTATAAGTTCATCTGTTATGGAATCGATATTTTCGGTTGTTACACCAAGTTTTTTAGTAGTATTTTCAGCTCGTCGTCTACGAATGTGATCAGTTAAATGATCGAGACGGGTGAAAGCTCCTGTTCTTCGACCAACTTGATAGAGTAGTTGTTCTTGTGGATCCATAGAGAGAAAACGTTTTATTACTGCGATCATTTTTTCCTGGTCGTCAGGAAGGTTACCCTGTACCTCTTCAAAAAGGTTCAGTATGTGATCATTGTTTAAAACACTGGTGATTCCACTGAGTGATTGAATAAAAAGAAGAATTTCTTTTGCTAATAAATAATCTCCTGCTTTCTTGAAATTATTATGGATATACATTTGATAAAGTTCAGTGTTTTCTGGGATGGCCAAAGTTCTCAGTCTAATAAAATCTGGATTAATTTTGTTTAGTGCATAGGCAGATTCGAGAGCATGTTCTTCCGATAACAGTTTCCCGCCCAGACCAGGCATTATGTATTCAGAAAGTTCCATGCCTGCATTTTTCACCTTAAGACCAGCCTCGATATGAGTAGCCTGATCGACACCTTTGTGCATAATTGCAAGAATTTTGTCTGAGCCAGATTCCATTCCTATATGGATACGATTTAAACCGCAGTCTGCGAAGTTTTTTAAATAAGCATTGCTAATTTTTGCTATAGTATGGGATCGTGCGTAAGAGGTTATACGCTTAACATCAGGAAATCTTCTTTTGATATGTTTAAGGATTATTATCAGACGATCAGGTCTAATTATAAGGCTGTTAGCATCTTGAAGAAAAATTGATTCCATTTTATTGTTGATCCAGTTTAAGGCGGCGTAAAAGGCCAACCATTGTTCTTGGTCAAGCTCGGAAGTAATTTTCTGGATTTCATGCTGATTTAGTGCAGATCCTTTTTTTTGCTGCAAAATTATTATGCTGTCGCAATATTTTGCAACAGCATCTATATCCATGAGAATATGGTCAACATGGCGAAGTGAAAATTTTTGTTCTTTATATACTGGACAAAAGGCACATCTGTTCCATGGGCAGTTTCTTGTGAGACGAAGTAAAAGGCTAGAGGCTTCGCTGGGTGGGCGTATTGGTCCCTGTTCAAAGCCTTGGTATTGTTTAATATTGGAATTTGAAGTCATGATCATTGAAGATTGATTTTCGTTATCTCCGATTTAAATTGCACATATTTACCTGGTTTATGATTGTATCTAAATTGTTGAAAAATTGCTTGGCTGCTACATCATCAGGACGATTTACCAATTGTTTTTCATATAATTCATAAAGTTTTGTAATCACGTGAAATAAATCTTCTTCAGCCAGGGAACCTATATCTTCCCATATATCACCGGTAGTTTTCATAATAAGATCTTTCTTGAAGTTTTCACTGTTGTTTGTCTGTGTCCAAAAGTCATAATTTCCCATTTGATTGGAATTGTTTGAAAAGGTTTTTCAAGGTATCAATTCAACTGCATCGTACCCGTTAAATTTAGTAATAATAGTACTCAAAATGTCAGGTTTCACATCCTGTTGGTTGATTGTTTCAGATAGATTTGCTGTAGCGCGTCCTATTTTGCAAGTAATTCATCTTAAAAGGAACAGGAAAAAGATATTGAACCGTATTGAAGGTCGTTGTTTTGGGTATCAAACTGTCTGGTTTTATAGACATGAGCATAGGTAAGTTTATAGCGTGATATTATAAAACTGATACCAACCATATGTGTGAGAACAAACGGTTTTTTATCCACACTGTGAGAATCTGTAAAAGTGTTGCCATCGAGTAATATATTGCGAACAGAGTATTCTCCGTCGACTGCAGCATAAACGTGAAGACCGATTCTGGAAAATTTTGTTGAGTATGTTGGATTTAATTTCCCTGGATTGGTGGTGGCAAGTGCCCCTTGGCGTATTCTGGCGGTACCATAGTCATGGGGTAAGTTCCAGCCTATTCTTAATTCAGTGCCGCTATGGGCGTTTATGAAAGCATTTCCAATGCTACCGCCTATATGAGGGATTAATTCAAAACCGAAACCAGTATTTCCACCTTCATTGGTTAATTTCCAGCGTTTTTCATAGGTGATACCAAGAAATAATTCGTCATCAAGCTGATGCTCCCAGCCTTGTGGTTGATCCCAGGCCAGGAGGTCATGGATTATGTTTTGTGTATCTTCAGCGTATGAGTGGTATCCCACCAAACCAAAATCAAGCTCAAAAGTGTTTGACGAATAAGAGCTTTGATCGTGAAATCCAATGGATGCATACGCTAGTCCAGCATATGGACGATCATCTTTAATCAATTCAGAATTATCAGTATCATCGGGTGTATATATATTTTGTCCGATTGAAATAGAAAAAGATTTTTGACTGTATTTATCGTTGGTATGGACGAAATTATGAAAATTTATCAGGTAGTTGTTTTTTTCATTTTCATGTGAAATGTTCAGGGGAGTGATATAGGTGAAAAAGAGGCCATTAGAATATTGGGAATCGGTATTGAAAAAGGCGTCATTTTCAAATTGAAATGAAAACGTGGAATAATTATTTTGAGAATAAGCATATGTTGGAATAACTAATAGCACTATCCAAGACATGATTACATAAATATATTTATGATTGTATGAAGAGGCCATTAATTTGTACCAGAGGTATGTCTAGTATACCTCTGGTTTGTTTTTTCTGTATGTATAATGGGATTGGATATTATCTGTTATGCCGCTGATTTTCAGCCAATCTTTTATCAGGAGCAATACCTAATTCAATATGGTGTTAGTTGAAAGCGTGAAAAGATTGGTTTGCAGGCTTTTTATTGTTTCTGTTTATTTTGTTTGGTTATTTTGGCCCAGGAATCTCGAAGTGTAACAATTCGGTTAAAAACAGGAGCTTTTTTGGAACGGTTTTTTGAATCAAGACAGAAGTATCCCTGTCGTTCAAATTGAAAGCGGTCTTCAGATTCTGCGTTAATAAGAGAAGGTTCAACTTTGCAGTTTTTAAGAATAACCAGTGACTCTGGGTTGAGAAAATTTTTGAAGTCTTTTTCTTTGTCCCTGTCAGGATGTTCAACGGTAAACAATCTGTCATAGAGGCATATGTCGCAGCTCATGGCATGTCGTGCAGATACCCAATGAATAGTTCCTTTAACTTTTCTGCCGTCCGGGGCAGAACCACCACGTGTTTCAGGGTCATAGGTACAGTGTACTTCAAGAATGTTTCCGTCTTTGTCTTTAATTGCCTTCTGGCATGTAATAAGATAACCATAGCGGAGTCGTACTTCGCGACCTGGACTGAGACGGAAGAATTTTCTGGGAGCATCTTCCATGAAATCGGTTTCTTCAACATACAGTTCACGGCAAAAAGGTACTGATCTTGAGCCCATTGTTGAATCCTTTGGGTGATTCTTGGCAGGGAGATCTTCTTCCTTATCTTCTGGATAATTTGTGATAACGAGTTTTAAGGGTCTTAGTACCCCCATGACTCGAGGTGCCTGATCATTGAGATCATCTCTGATGCTGTTTTCAAGCACTCCCATGTCTATCCATGATTCACGTTTACCGACCCCTATTGTCTTGCAGAATGTTCTGATGGAAGAGGGGGTGTATCCACGCCTTCTGAGTCCGGAAATAGTCAACATTCTTGGGTCATCCCAACCGTGGACAAATTTGTCTTCAACTAACTGCAGCAATTTTCTTTTGCTCATAACAGTGTAGTTAATATTGAGTCTGGCAAATTCTATTTGTTGCGGATGACAGGGAGTTGCCAATTTATTCAGAGTCCAGTCATAGAGGGGGCGATTGTTTTCAAACTCCAAAGTACACAGTGAATGTGTAATACCCTCAAGCATATCTGAAAGACAATGAGTGAAGTCATACATGGGATATATGCACCATTTATCACCAGTGCGGTGATGATTGGTGAACATTACCCTGTACAAAACCGGATCGCGTAAAAGAATATTGGGTGAATTCATGTCTATCTTAGCGCGTAAGGCACATTCTCCTTCCTTGCATTCACCGTTTTTCATTTTTACAAAAAGTTGTAGATTCTCTTCTGGAGATCTATTTCTATAGGGGCTATTCTTGCCTGGCTCTTTTAATGTGCCTCGGTATTCACGCATTTCGTCACTGTTGAGATGGCAGACATACGCAAGTCCTTTCTCGATAAGAGAGATGGCGAAATCATATAAATTGTTAAAATAATCAGAGGAATAAAAAAGATTATCATTCCAGTCAAATCCAAGCCATTTAATATCTTTTTTTATGGCATCAACATACACAGTGGATTCTTTGCTGGGATTGGTGTCGTCAAAACGGAGATTACATTTTGCTTGATTTTCTTGGGCAATTCCAAAGTTTAAACAGATGGATTTTGCATGTCCAATATGTAAAAAACCATTAGGCTCAGGTGGAAATCTGGTAACAACCTGTTTGTGTTTGCCGCCTTCTAGATCTTTTGCAATTATGGTTCTAATGAAATCCAGAGGTTGATTGTCGTCTTGCTTATTATTTGCAGTCATATAATGTACCGTTTTTGCATTTTTGACCTGTACAGGTAAGAAAGAAGAGCTACCTGTTTACAGAAAAATATGAAGAATCCAACATTCATTTGCAACATTTTTTTTATTTAACTCAAAACTAAAAGTCTGGTCAAATTGCTGGGTTGTTGAATAAATGGTCTATATTTTTCAATCTGTTAACAACTTTATCCTTGCCCAATGATTCAACGATATCAAACATGCCAGGTCCGGCAAGTTGACCTGTGAGTACCGTTCGCATGCCGTTTATGAGTATTCCAGGTTTAATGTCGAGTTCGCTTGCCAGTTCACGGGTAGTTGCCTCGCTGGTTTCTTTGTTGAAATCATTAAGTGCTGAAAATCGTTTAGAAAGAATGGGAAACCATGACTTGAGGTCTGGATGCTTAAGGATGTTTTTCTTAAGTGGTTTAACCATATAATGGTAATCATCAGCGAAATATGCGCGACCAGAATCAGCAAAGTCTTTTAAGGTATGAAAACGATCTCGAATTAAATTCAGGGTGTTCAGAAACCATGTTTTTTGGTCGTTGTCGTATGCATCATCCCAAAGTCCTTCAGATTGAAACTCTGTTTTGACCAGTTCTCCCAACGATTGAATATCCATTGTGCGTAAATAATGAGCATTAACGCTTATAGCCTTTGGATCAGTGAAAAATTTAGGATCATCTTTACGATAATTAAAGACTGAATTTACCTTGCTGATCCTGTTAAGTGTAAAAGTTTCGATCAATTCCTCTTTGGAAAAAAATTCTTGTTCAGTACCGGGGTTCCACCCTAACAATACCAGAAAATTGCATAACGCCCAGGGAAGAAAGCCTTTTTCTCTGTAATATTGAACTGCAACAACTTCGCCATGACTACGCTTGGATATTTTTCTTTTTTGCAGGTCAAGGGTTAATGGCATATGCGCAAATATAGGAACTTGTGCATCAAGTGCTTCATAGAGAAGTACCTGTCGACTGGTATTGCTCATGTGATCCTGGCCACGGATAATATGGCTGATGCGATCACGAATATCGTCAACAACATTGCAGAGTAGGTATAATGGTTTACCATTGGAGCGAACAATTACAAAATCTTCGATATCATTATATTTTCTTTCAATACAGCCAAGGACTTGGTCATCGTATGATACAATGCCCTGGCGATCAGGAACCTTAAAACGAATGACAAAAGGAACACCATCCTTTTCTTTTTGGGCAATTTGCTCTTTGGTTAAACGGAGGCAGGTTCGGTCATAACGAACATCCTGTTTTGCCTTTAAGGCAGCTTGGCGTTTTTCGTCAAGCTCTTCTTTAGAGCAGAAGCATTTATAGGCTTTTTCATTTTGCAGCAGTTTTTGAGCAGCGTTAATATGGTCTGAAGAAAAGTCAGTTTGAAAATATGGTCCTTCATCCCAATCAAGCCCTAACCAATTAAGACCGTCGAGAATGCCTTCAATAGAATCCTTGGTAGAACGTTCGGTGTCTGTGTCTTCAATGCGTAAAATGAGCTTTCCTGAGTGCTTCTTGGCATACAGCCAGTTTAAAAGGGCTGTTCTCGCGCCTCCTATGTGTAGATATCCGGTTGGGCTGGGTGGGAAACGAAGACGTACTTCAGACATTGCTGACTCCTGTAAAAATATAAAAATTAAATTTGTATTAAATTTGGGAAATATACGAATGCCGCCTTTATATCGTGTCAGTGCTGTTAATTCAAGAGGAAGCTCTTTATGATTTGTAAATAAGTTTGGAAATTTGTTGATTTCTCGAAAAAAGGTCTAAAATTCATGTTGTAGAGTGTTCATATTATCGTTATACTCAAATTTTTTTTATTTTGAAAATTAAACAGTTTATAAAATAAACGGTTATGTGAGGATAATAATGAAGGTACTAATCAGTGATAATCTAGCGCCTATTGGTGAAAAAATTCTCAGAGAGGCAGGACTTGATGTCGACGTGAACACTGGTTTGCCACCTGAAGAACTTAAAGCAATCATTTCTGACTATGACGGACTGGTTATTCGCAGTGCTACAAAAGTTAGAGCCGACATAATTGAGGCAGCAACCAAACTAAAGGTTGTGGGACGTGCTGGAATCGGCCTTGACAACGTTGATATTCCAGCAGCAAGCCAAAAGGGTATTGTGGTAATGAATGCTCCTGATGGCAACGCAACCACAGCTGCTGAGCATGCAATCAGCATGATGATGTCCCTTGCAAGAAATATTCCCCAGGCAACAATGTCCATGAAGGCAGGGAAATGGGAAAAGAAAAATTTTATGGGTAGAGAGGTTACCGGTAAAATATTAGGCATTGTTGGTATCGGCCGGATTGGCTCAATTGTTGCGAATAGAGCCCAGGGCTTACAGATGAAAGTTATTGCCTATGACCCGCATATGCCTCTGGAACTTGTTGAAAAAATCGGTTGTGAATTAGTAAGTCTCGATGAACTTTCTAGAAGAGCTGATTTTATTTCTGTACACGTGCCTTTAACCAAAGAGACACACCATATACTTTCCAAAGATTTTTATGCAAATATGAAAAAGGATGCCATGCTTGTTGATTGCGCCCGTGGTGGTGTAGTTGATGAAGAGGCTTTATATGAAGCACTTAAAGATGGTCAACTAGCTGGAGCAGCATTGGATGTTTTTGAAAAAGAGCCAACAACTCTTGAAGGAACACCGTTGCTGGGATTAGATAACTTTATCTGCACTCCACATCTTGGAGCATCCACCAGTGAGGCCCAGGAAAACGTTGCTTCAGTAATCGCAGAGCAGATGGCGGATTATCTTTTGAAAGGTTCTGTACGCAATGCTGTTAATGTGCCATCTGTAAGTGATGATGTACTTGCCAAAGTTGGCCCATTTATAACTCTTGGTGAAACTCTTGGTTCTTTACATATGCAAATTGCCCGTGGAGGCGTTGAAGAGATAAATCTGGAATTCAGTGGTGATCTGGCTGAGCAGGATACTGGACCTATTACTGTAGCATTTCTCAAAGGACTTTTTACTCCAATCCTGCAGGATGCTGTCAATTATGTCAACGCACCATTGATAGCAAAGGAAAGAGGTATCAGGGTAGTTGAATCGAAAACCAGCCAGGCAGCAGATTTCACCAATCTTGTGAAGGTAAAAGTTAGAACCAGTGAAGGGGAAAATATCCTTGCTGGAACAGTATTTGGTAAGAAGGAACCACGCCTGGTACGACTTAACTCATTTCGCCTTGAGGCGTTGCCGGCTGGACCGATGCTGCTGGTTTACAATAAAGATATTCCGGGAGTTATTGGTTCCCTGGGTACGACTTTGGGTAATGGTGGTGTGAATATTTCCAGCATGACAGTAGGTCGTGAAGAAGCAAGCAATCAGAATGTTATATTGCTTAACACTGATATGCGGATTTCCAAAGAGTTGTTAAAGCAGGTTCTTGAGCTTGTACATATTGATGATGCAATGGTTCTGGAGCTACCTTTATATCATAATTGATAACATATGCAGATAACTTCATTTACATGACAGTGTTCGGCGACGATCTTTGTCATGATTATGCAAAGGGGTATATTATGGCTGATAGGGATCAGAGTTGTAAAACTTGCCCTGATGGGCAAGTGAGAAATAATGAAGGCAAATGTGTGATGCCTGAGGTTACTTTTTCAAGCTTTATTCTTTCCTTGAATACCTCTGCTTTGTTTCATATGGGTGAACTCTGTCATCCTGAAACTGGAGAAAAAGTTATGGATATGGAACTCGCCAAACATTCAATTGACACTCTGGGTTTGCTGCAGTGTAAAACTAGTGGCAATCTTGATGGAGATGAAGAGCAGTTGCTTTCAAATTTACTTTATGAGCTTAAATTACGTTTTGTTAAGTTGTCTTCATAGCTTATTAAACCCCTATGGTGAAATGAGAATTGGTGCATGGAAGACCTTCTCAAGATAGCTGCTCCTGCAAAGATAAATCTTTATCTAAAGGTTTTAGGCCAGAGGCCAAACGGGTATCATGATCTCGCTACACTTATGCAGAAGATTGAGATCTATGATGAGATAACTTTGCAGCCCTACGGCAAAGGAATAAATCTAAAATGTGTGAACAGTGATCTTCCTGAAAATGAAGACAATTTAGTGTATAAGGCTGCCGCTCTTTTTTTTAATACCATGAAGGGGCGATTGGCTGGAGATAAACAGGGTGTTAGGTTAACCCTGAAGAAAGAAATACCAGTTGCTGCTGGTTTGGGAGGGGGCAGTAGTGATGCTGCAGCCGTTTTGCTTGGGCTCAACAGGCTTTGTGAAGCAAAATGTACAGTTGATCAATTAATATCCATGGCTGTGCAGTTGGGTGCAGATGTACCTTTTTTTGTGTTTGATTGCCCTGCAGCATGGGCTACAGGGATTGGCGAGAAACTTAAATCTGTGGTTCCCTTGAAAGATCAATACGTGCTTTTAGTGAATCCCGGATTTGCGGTGTCAACAAAATGGGTTTTCCAGAATTTTGCATTGACAAAAGTAGATAAAAATAATAACCTATTTAATTCCCGAAAGGGGAGTGATGCTTTGACCTTGGGTAAGACCTTCAGCAGGCGGGTTATTAAACCTGTTGAGATGGAAAACGATCTAGAAAGTATCACTTGTGAAAAATATCCCGAAATAACTACATTGAAAAACACTTTGCTTTGTCACGGTGCTACTGGAACGATGATGTCTGGAAGTGGTCCAACAGTATATGGACTATTTAGGCAAGATAATTATCTTGCCGCAGAAAAATGTTTAAATGAGCTGAAAAAGAGATATGATAAATCTTTTTTATTACAGCCTTTACAATAGTCATAATTCAGAGTTACCCTGAAACAGTTCAATCGTGATTAAATATTTTGATTGGGGCGTCGTCAAGTGGTAAGACACAAGACTTTGACTCTTGCATTCGCAGGTTCGAATCCTGCCGCCCCAGCCAATTTTTTAAAGGATTCCATAATATGCCTAATATAATGAAGATATTTACCGGTAATGCAAACTCCGTTATGGCAAGAGAAATTTGTCGATATCTTGACCTTCCCTTATCAGTTGCTGATGTTAAAAAATTCAGTGATGGTGAAACTTCAGTTGAAATTGGAGAAAATGTTAGGGGAACAGATGTATTTATCATTCAGCCGACATGTCCACCGGTAAATGATAACTTGATGGAATTACTGATAATGGTGGATGCCTGTCGCCGTGCTTCAGCTCGTAGGATTACTGCTGTTATTCCATATTACGGATACGCTCGACAAGATCGGAAAGTAAGACCCAGGACCCCCATTACATCCAAGGCAATTGCTGAGATGCTTATGGCTGTAGGAACCAGACGTGTTCTCTGTATGGATCTGCACGCCGGTCAAATACAAGGGTTTTTTAATATTCCTGTTGATCATCTTTACGCTGCGCCTGTTTTGTTAAAACATATTAGAAGTACATTTGATGATGTGATCATGGTTTCTCCTGATGCAGGTGGTGTTGAGAGAACCAGGGCTTTCGCCAAACGTCTCAATGCCGGTTTGGCAATTATTGATAAGAGACGCGAACGGGCCAATGAATGCGAAGCTATGCATGTAATCGGTGATGTAAAAGGAAAGACAGCTATATTACTTGATGATATGGTAGATACTGCTGGAACACTATGCGGCGCCGCAGCAAAATTGAAAGAAATGGGTGCCAAGGAAGTACACGCATGTTGTTCTCATGCAGTGCTTTCCGGACCGGCTGTTGAAAGATTAAGTAATTCCGAAGTTGGTTCGTTGGTTGTAACCAACTCCATTCCCTTACAGGGAGATGCCGTTAATTGCGAAAAAATTAAAGTGCTGTCTGTTAGCGAATTGTTGGGAGAGGCAATTCGTCGAATCCATTCAGAGGATTCTGTCAGTTATCTTTTTGTCTAGTACATACCAGATTTAGAGTTTGAGGTAAGGAGGTTTACCCATGATACAAGTAGATATGCCAGCAGCGATTCGTACTGGCTTCGGTAAAGGCGCTTCACGCCAGTTGAGAATGAAGAAACAAACTCCAGCTGTATTGTACAGTGGTGGTAAAGAAGCATTGGCGTTGCAGTTTGATGCCGGAGAACTTTTTAAGAATCTGCTTTTTATCCACGGACGTAATGCAGTTGTCAGTCTTGCAATAGAAGGAGATGATCAGGAAAAACGTTATGTTTTGGTCAAAGCCATTCAGAAAAATCCAGTAACAGATATGCCAGTGCATGTTGATTTTTATGAAATTGAATTGGATAAGGCTATTGAATTTAATGTGCCACTGAATGTGACAGGAGTGGCCAAAGGTGTTGATCTTGGTGGATATCTGGTCGTCAGCAGGAAATCTGTCAAAATTAAAGGTTGCCCACTTGATATACCAGATTCTTTCGATGCGGATATTACTGAGTTGGATAGAGGTGACAACGGATTAACTTTGGGTGATTTAACTATTCCTGAAAGTTGTGATATGCTCGACGATAGTGCTATTGTCTTTGCATCTGTCTCCTGATAATATTGATTTTAGGATTTAATCTTTTATGAATTTATGTTTGATGTACTTTAGTAGAGATTAAAAGCTCTAAAATTAAATAGTTTTTAAAAAACCGGAAGAGTGTTCTTTCCGGTTTTTTTTTGTTTTACACAACAAATATCGCAGGATAAACGATAATTTTGCCAGCAGAGCTGGTTTAAGGTCTTTTTGAAATATTGAAATGTCAAAGTCTCCATGCATGATTGTAGGTTTAGGTAATCCCGGACTCAAATATGAATCCACCAGACATAATGTGGGATTTTTGGCAATTGATTCCCTGGTGTCACGTTTTGGATGGTCTATTTCTCAAAATAAATGGAAGGGTGATTTCTGTCGAGATAGATTATCGGGAGTATCGTTGATATTACTTAAGCCCCAGACATATATGAATCGTTCAGGTGAATGTGTTAGAAGGTTTCAGGATTTTTATAAGATTTCCACAGAAAATATTTTGGTAATTCATGATGATCTTGATCTGTACCCCGGTAGAATTAAAGTGGTTTCCCGTGGAGGGGCAGGGGGGCATAACGGTATCAGGTCTACCATTCAACACCTCGGAACTCAGGAATTTGCAAGAGTGAAAATTGGCATTGGGCGTCCCTGTGAGACTAATGGCGGGAGTTCTTTACCTGTAGAAAAATTTGTTCTCGCTGGTTTTTCCAAAGAAGAGAAAGTCTGCATCAAGGAGCGGATGGAGATTGTTGTAGAGGCGATTGAGAGCTTTATGGAATTTGGAGTATCCAGGACCATGAATGAAATAAATGGCAAAACATGAAAGCTTCAGGCTTCATGTGATTTTGGTTATTTATTATTGAATAATGTTGTTTAGGTAAAGCTTCCGAGGGCCTTAATCGGGTCTAGGCGGGCAGCACGTATCGCTGGATATAACCCCGAAAATAAACCAGTTGCCACTGAAAAGAATAAAGGTATAAAAACAGCCTTAAGGGTGATGCTTACTGGCCATCCTGCGAAAATGGAAATGAGTGTGGCTGCTGCTATGCCGATAATAACTCCGATAATTCCACCACCTATCGTTATCAGGATTGCCTCAATAAGAAACTGTACGATTATGTGAAATTCTGTGGCGCCTACAGCTAATCGAAGACCAATTTCTCTAGTTCTTTCCGACACGCCTGCAAGCATGATATTCATAATGCCAATTCCTCCTATTAAGAGAGAAATTGCGCCAACTGCACCAAACACTATGTTGAAAACTCTCTGGATTTTCATGGATTGAGCCAGTAGTTGCATGGGGATGATTATTTGATAATCTTCCACGTCATTGTGCGATACTTGCAGGATACGATCAATCAAAGAAGCTGCAGTTATCACATTTTTTTTGGTATCAATCTCTACAATTATCTCGGAGTATTTTTTTTCTTTTTGCTTAAACTCCATATTGCTTCCTGCCGATCCCTGATTTTCTACTTGGGCAACACTTGAAATTGGAAGGAAAACCATTTCATTAATATTTTGCAGTGATACCTTGTTTTCATCCGAGTTTTCAATGTCATAACCGTTTAATATACCGACGATTGTCCAGAGGGTTTCACCAATACGCAGTCGTTGACCTACTTTTCCGCCAGTACCAAGTGATCTTGAAACATCCCATCCAAGAACACAGACCAAATTCTTTTGTTGGTTGTCGAGCTCAGCAATAAAACGTCCACTGGCAACTTCAAGCTTTAAGATGTCTCCGTAATTAGCAGTGCAGCCAATGATTTTTGGATTTAATTGGGGAGGGGGAGCAGCAAGGTTGATCGTAAATTCTTTTGAAGCTGCAGACTGGATGACATATTTACACCCATAATTAATTTTGTCGAGATCAGTAGGGTTAAGACCTAAGGAGTGAAGTTGTCCGGTTTGAGCTATTTTGTCTGCAGATAATTTAACAGTTCGAATAAAGATATTAGTTACACCCATTTTTTCGATTTGCTTAACTGCAGCTAATTTTGCACCTTCGCCAATAGCAATAATAGAAAGTACTGCCATCACTCCGCAGACAATACCCAGCAAACTTAGAATAGTTCGCAATTTATGCATCATCAGGGAGCCATAGGCTGTTTTAATGGAATCCTTAAAGAAGTTATATGAATTTATGTTTCTTGTAGTTAGCATTTTGGAAAGTTGTTGTAGGATTTTTTGGAAGCGATGTACACTATCAGGGAATATGATAAATTAAAACTATAGAAACTTACCATCCTGTATGTGTAAAATCCGTTGGGCAATTGAAGCGACTTTTTTATCATGAGTAACCATTACAATGGTGCTTCCTGCTTTATGAAGATTCTGGAACAGTTTTAAAATTTCTTTTCCAGTTTTCGAGTCGAGATTGCCAGTAGGTTCATCAGCAAGAATTATTTGCGGTTTTACTACCAGGGCTCTGGCAATGGCAACCCTCTGCATTTCACCACCCGAAAGTTCGTTGGGTTTATGTTGGGCTCGTTCGTTTAGTCCAGTCTGATTAAGTGCCTTATATACTGCCAGTTTAGCTTCTTCTTGGTTTGTGTCATTATAAAGAAAGGGTAAGTATATGTTCTCTTCAACGCTCATTGCCGGTAACAAGTGAAACATTTGGAAGACAAAACCAATTTTTGCTGCCCGTATTTGAGCAAGGTCTTGTTTGGAAGATTTAAGTATGTCGGTGTTCCCAAGTTTATATGTTCCACTAATTGGCTTGGCTAGGCAGCCAAGTATATGTAGCAATGTGGATTTTCCAGAACCTGAAGACCCCATTATTGCTAAAAAATCGCCTTTTTCAATATCCAGGTCAATGCCCTTGAGAACCTCTACCTTTGAAGAGCCAAGAGTGTACATGTGTCTAAGGTCGCGTATGGTTACAAGCATGATATATTCCTGAATATTGAAACAGTGTGGTGGACTCTCTACCTGTTTTTAGGATTTACAATGGAAACCAGGTCTCCTGATACAAGACCTTCCAGGATTTCAACAAAATGTTCATTTTGCCGACCTATTTTAACAGCTGTTTTCCCTGTTAAAAGGTTTGAGTCCTTATAGCAGTAGGCAGCGCCACCTTCATAGAATATTGCCTGTATGGGAACAGCTAAGACCCTTTTTAAGTTTGCGGAGAATATGACGACTTTGGCGGTCATACCTGGGCGTAACCTGTCATCACCATTTTGCAAGGAAAAGGTTACTTGAAAATATTTTTCACCGCCTTGTCTATTGTTACGACGTGAAGCCAAAGCACCTATAAAGGACAATGTTCCTCTAAAATCTGTGTCAGGATATGCTTCCACTGAAATAGCGGCTTCTTGGCCGATCGCTATTTTATGCAGATCAATTTCCCTGATAAGCCCTTTTATAAGCATTTGGGAGATGTCAGGAAGATAGAGAATAGGCTGGTTCATGATAACATTGTCACCTTCTCTTGGTTTACGCATTTGTCCATTGCGAAATGTTTCATAATGGATAACAAGACCACTAAACGGAGCTGCTATTACTGTTCTGTCTAGTTTGATTTTGGCCTGTTTCAGTGCAGTCTTTGAAGCGCGAAGTTTTCCTTCAACTTGCTGCAGGGAGGCGTATGCTTTTGCAATCTTGTGGACACTTGATTGCCTTGTCTGCCTGAGCAAAAGTTCATTGTTTTGAACTTTCGCGTGAGCGCTTTCAATGTTGGAAGGAAGCACGTATTTTTCAAAGCTGATAAAGCGTCTTTTTGCAGCATCGTATTTTTCCTGGAAAACTTTGACTTTTTCTTGTGCCTGGCTGATTTCTGCAGGATTATCGAAGCCCTTTTGCTGCAGAGAAATCAGGTCTTTTGTATAAGCCTGATATCTATTCATCTCAAGACGGGCTTTTTCCATCTCGTCTTGATATTGAGTAAGCTTGAGGGGACCATCGCCATTAATAAGCCTTTCTCTTTCAAGTTTAGCTACTTTCAGGTTGTATTGTGCTGTGGTTATTTGTTGCTCTACTTCATTCTTTTCCCATTCAAGAAGTTGTTTGGAAGCTTCTACTGCAGCCGAGAAGCTATCAACATGCGCCTTTTGTTGTTCAATGTCGTCTTCAAAGGGAGCTGGATCGAGTCGAATGAGTATGTCGCCTTCCTTGACATGTTGACCATCACCTATCAGGTAGATAATTTTTCCTTCATTGCCACCAATCTGGGATGAAATCATGTGGGATTTTTCTGCGTGTAACACTCCAATGGTTTGAACCGTGATGTTGAAATCACGTTTTTCAACAATACTAAATAATTCATCAGTTGTTGATTCACTATTAGTGGGAAGAGAAAACCACAATATGGTTCCGCATAATAGCGTCAAAGTGACAAGGGCGAACAGTTTGTTTTTATGTATATTCATGGTTCGTAAGCAAGAAGAGTCCCTAGTTTCGCACGAAGGCGATATGTTTCAATAATGTATTTGATTTTTTCTGAAAGATAAGTAACTTCAGCTGTTTGTAGTTGAGTTTGAGCTTCGATAAGGTCAAAGTTGTCTGCTTCGCCATATTTAAATTTAACGTGGGCAAGTTCTTGCTTGCCACTGGCTTTGTTGACTTGGTCTTTTCTAAGAGTAATACGTTCAGCTGTTTTTTCCAGACTGTTAAGGATCGTGTAGACTTCCCTGGAGATGTTTTCTATTGCTGTATCATGATCGAGTTGTTTTTGCTTGACATTAAGTTGACTTCTGGATAGTGCCGCTCGTTCTGGGGTACGTGCAAAATCGGTATTACTGCTTAACTGCACAGCAAAGACATCTTCCTTAAGATCGAAGCTCTCGTTGAAATCATCACTTCTTCCCTGGCGTTGGTATCGGGTAACAAGGTCAAGTTGAGGTAAAATATTATGATTTGCCAGCATCTCTTTTCTTTTAGATTCCTGGATATCGGCTTGAGATTGTTTGATTTCAATTCGATTCTGTAAAGCAATTGCCAAGGCTTTATTGATTTCCATGTCAATGAGCTGATATGTCATAGGGGCAGAAATCGCTATTTCCATATGTATGGGGATGGCTAAAATATTTTTGAGTCTGTTTGCAGTGTCCGTAATTCTTTCTCTTGCAGAACTAACATTTTCCTCAACATCTTTAATGCGTAGTTCTGCCCTGTAGACATCCATGATTGATATCAGGCCTGTTTTTTTCTTAATTTGGGATGTAAGTAGGTGGTGTTGGAGGATTTTTATCTGGCTATTATAGAGTGTTTCAAGTTGTTGGTCTTTGAGTAGATTATATACTTGAGATACTGTGTCTATAACGGTATTGACCCGACGAGTGTGGAGAGATCGTTCGGAGGTTTTCAGAGAAAATTCATTTGTGTAGATGTTGTCGAGTGTTGATTTTTGTCCCAGACCACGCATAAGGGGTATGTTCAAGGAAAATCCCAGGCCGCTAGTGTAGTTCTCTCCAGAGTACTCTGATGATGGTTGTATGTTCAACGATATGCCAGTGTCGTGTTTTTTGCTAATTGTCCCTCCAACTTGAAAGACAGTATTCTCATCGTCGTCTGAGGTGTAACCAATAGAGGAGAGAGGAGATAGCTTGATGTCAAAGTCTGAATGGGCTACCTCAAGACTTAGTTTGCTGTTTTCTATGCTGAGCATTGCGCCATGCAAGTTTCTGTTGTGCAAAAGAGCTCTTTTGATTGCTTTTTCAAGAGTAAGGGCAATTGGGGCAGTTTTATTATTTTCATTATCTTTTTGGTTTGGATATTGAGATCCAACTGCTGTTGCAGAACCAATGAATAATTGTAAGATAAGACAGCTTGTTGTGAACAGAATTTTCATTTTGTATTTTGTTGTAGTAAGACTTTGGTTAATCACTACATTTTATGACAGGAAAATGACGCGACATCAATATATATTTTTGATATCACAGTCAAATTATTTGCTTGCTTCAAGGTATTTCAGAAGATGATTCTATCAGATGACGTCTTTGTGAAATGAAAAAAAATTCATAATAGGTATATGGACACCTTTTTGGGATGGATTTTAAGATAATAAACAAGGTCGCTTTGAAAAATGCATTGTTAGGTAAAAAAGTTACATGTTGTTTTATTTTTCCTTTATCTTCTATATCTTTAAGGTTGATTCAGAATAATCAGTTATTTGAAGGAATGTTATTGATTAGGCACAAGGAAGCATTGTATTTTTTTACAGAGTACTAAAAGTGAAAAAAATTATTTCATGATTAGAAAAAGAAACTTCTGGGAAGTGAGTGATGAGAAAGTTAATTGTAGTTGCGTGCATATTGCTTTTTGTTTTTTCTGTAAAGTATTTCTCAGGTAATACAAAAAAAAGCATTGATGAACTTGGTCCTGTTGCTTTTGAGACTGACAGGCAAAGGGACAATGGCTGTATGGATATCGAAAGTTTTTTTGTCCAATTCCCAGATGCCTCGTCTGATGAAATTGCAAGGATTGAGCAGTGTAACAAAGCGCGTGCTGAAAGATTGGGTCTTGATAAACCAGGAACTGGATTTCTTGGGAATACTTATAAACAACCGGAAGGTTCTCTCGCTCATTATGAAGGTTCAGGGGGAGATATGATTTTTACAGTCTATGAAGATTATATCTTAACTAAGGAGAACTTTGGAAGTTCAGGCGAAACCAAAATTATGTTTTCTGCGGTTAATACCATAGAAGAGGCTTGGGATATACCAGGAACACTTTTAATCCATTTTATGGATATACATGGTGCAAACCTGCAATATTCGCTTACCCTGATAAATTCTAATGATATGATAAAGGCAAAAGGTGCCAGAGATCTGGATCGTTTAATTGCTTTATTGAAAAGGCAGAGAGCCAAGTTTCATTAAATTTTATTTTTTCAGAATAGATCACATTTTTTTATTTCTTTTGTCAAACGTCTTTTCAGCTAGTTAGAGTGGCCTGTCTAGATAATGAAGAGAAATATTGTTTTACAGGGTTGATTGTTCTTGACATGGAATAAGGTTTTGTAGTTAATTAGGCTTTTTATGCTAATTATTGTGAACAATATATATTGAATGTATGGAGGAATCGCATGTATGTAATTTTACGCACCGGTGGGAAACAATATCAGGTTTCGGCTGGTGATACAGTGCGTGTCGAAAAAATAGAGGGGAATGTTGGCGATACTATAGAGCTTTCTGACGTCCTGATGGTAGTTGATGGTGAGGATGTTAAAATAGGTCAGCCTCTGGTAAATGGTGCAAAGGTAGTTGCAACAATTGCAGAACAGGGCAAGGCTAAGAAAGTCATAGTATTCAAAAAGAAAAGACGCAAAGGGTATAGAGTGACTCGTGGACACAGGCAGTTTTACACTGCACTGACCATTGATGAGATATCCGCGTAATTAACTGACCTAATAAGAGAAAAGCATGGCACATAAAAAAGCAGGCGGAAGTTCCCGGAACGGGCGCGATAGTCAAGGACAAAGGCGTGGTGTGAAAAGGTTTGGCGGACAGATCGTCAAAGCTGGCAATATTTTGGTACGCCAATTAGGTACCAAAATACATCCTGGTGAGAATGTAGGATGCGGTAGAGATTACACTTTGTTTGCAAAAGTTGACGGAATTGTGAAATTCGAGTCATTTGGACAAAATCGTAAAAGAGTAAGTGTATATCCTGGCTGATTGAGCCTAATTCTCTGTCAAGAGTACACTCGTAGCTGAACAGGTGTATTTTTTATTAATACCTGTTCAAATTTTATAACTCGATCTCAAGTAATTGCTTGATGATCGAGTTTTCTTTTTCATGAAAAGAAGAAATCATGGCTTTTGCTGATGAGGCCAAATTTTTTATTAAGGCCGGTGACGGCGGAAATGGATGCGTGAGTTTCCGTCGTGAAAAATATGTCCCCCGTGGTGGTCCAAATGGTGGAGATGGTGGGCGAGGAGGTGATGTATACCTTGTTGCTGATAACCATAAGAACTCTTTGATTGATTTCCGATATCGGTCTCATTTTAAAGCCGAGCGTGGACTCAATGGCACTGGGAGTGATAAACACGGTAGAGGTGGCAAAGACTGTATTGTTAATGTGCCACTTGGATCAGTGGTCAAAGATGCTGAAACCTTAGAAGTCCTTGCTGATTTAACTTCACCTGGAGATCAGTATCTGGTAGCACAAGGCGGTAAGGGTGGGCTTGGTAATGCCCGATTTGCCACTTCAACTAATAGAGCCCCCCGAAAAGCAACTCCAGGAGTAATCGGTGAGGAGCGTTGGCTGAAGATTGAATTGAAATTATTGGCAGATGTTGGACTTATCGGCTTTCCCAATGCAGGTAAATCAACACTTCTTTCTCGTCTTTCAGCAGCAAATCCTAAAATTGCTCCTTATCCTTTTACGACTCTGGAACCTCAATTAGGGGTGTTACATTTTAAATTTAGTGCACCTTGCATAGTTGCAGACATTCCAGGATTGATAGAAGGAGCCCATGAAGGAGTTGGGCTTGGACATCAGTTTTTAAGACATGTTGAACGGACGAATATTTTACTTCATGTTCTAGACTGTTCCACTGAGGATGATTTGGTTTTCGAGGAGTATGAAATCCTTGAAAATGAGCTGAAGGCCTATAATGAAGAATTGTTGACTCGCAAAAGAGTTGTTGTGCTCAATAAGATTGATTTGTTAGAAGGACAACGTCAGGAAGAGCTTGCATCACGCTTTTTGCAACTTGGCTTAACAGTCTTTTGTATTTCTGCCGAAACAGGAGAGGGGATAGAATCTCTAAAGGTCCTGTTAGGTGAATTGTTTGACGAGGTTCAAACACGACAAGAAGAAGATGACGTTTCAGGTTGATTTGCAGGAAGGTCTGTTTCATAGACAGAATCTATTTAACCAGGCAAAAAGAGTTGTTGTAAAGGTTGGCAGTGCAGTTCTCACGAGTGACAATGGTTTGAATTTGTCTGTGATTAATAACCTTGCCCGACAGCTTTCTTTTTTGAAGTCAACGGGTCGTGAAGTTATACTGGTTAGTTCCGGTGCTGTTGCTGCTGGCATGAAGCGTATTGGCATGAAGAGTCGTAACAGTAAAGACCTTAAGGTAAAGCAAGCTCTTGCAGCCCTTGGTCAAGGACTGCTTATGCAGGCCTATGAACAAGCTTTTTCTTCGCACAACAGCCATGTAGCCCAGGTATTGTTGACACATTCTGATCTTTCCAAACGCGATCGATACTTAAATATTCGTAATACCATTCTTACCCTCTTCAACTTGGGTGCTGTTCCCATCATCAATGAAAATGATACTGTCTCTGTAGAAGAACTCCGTTTTGGTGATAATGATACACTTGGTGCCTTAATTAGTAATATGATTGGTGCTGATATGTATATTATACTCACCGATGTAGATGGTTTATTCACTGGAAATCCTCTTGTTGATCCTATGGCTAAACCAGTATATACCGTTGCCCGAATAGATAAGAAAGTTGAAAGTATGGCTGTTAATACCAATAGTTCTCTTGGTACAGGTGGTATGCAATCAAAAATCAGGGCAGCAAAAATGGTAGCATCTTGTGGTGGAAGTTCATTTATAGGGCCAGGTCGAAAAGATAATGTCCTGCAGGAACTTTTTAGTGGTGATATGATTGGAACTTTTTTCCTGCCTGGTACTGAGAAGATTAAGCAAAAAAAACATTGGATTGCCTATGTGCTTCGACCTAAAGGCCAGTTGGTACTTGATGATGGAGCATGTAAAGCCCTGGTTGAAAAAGGGAGAAGTTTATTGCCTTCCGGGATTTTGGAAGTTAAAGGGAATTTTGGAGTCGGAGCACCGGTCCATTGTCTTGATAAAAATGGAGATGTGATTGCTGCAGGTCTGATAAACTACAATGCTGATCATGTGAAAAAAATTAAAGGGTGTAAAACATCAGAGGTTATAACTATCCTCGGTTTTCAAGACAGTGATGAAGTAATTCATCGAGACAATCTTGTTTTGATGGATAGTAACCCGTATATTTCCGATTTTAAAGATAATGAATAGCCACCGGTATTTTTCATAAAATACTACCTTGCTGAAATTAAGGTATGTTAGTGATTGGTTACTTTGGTTTGAAATAATTGAATCAAAAAGTAAGGAGAGTTGCATTGGAAAAGCATAAGATTGAGAATACAATTGTGTCGATGGCTCAGCAAGCTAAAATTGCTGCCAGGAAACTTTCTGCTCTGCCAACAGCTGTAAAAGATAAGGTTTTACTGAAGATGGCTGATGAGCTTATCGCGCAACAGGATTTTATAAAGCATGAAAACCAGAAGGATCTAGTTGCAGGAATTGATAAGGGACTGTCATCTGCCATGCTTGACCGTCTCGAACTCAATGATAATGTCATTATGTCAATGGTTCAGGGGCTGCAGGAAATTGCAGCATTGCCTGATCCGATAGGTAAGGTTGATGATATGAAACGTCGACCTAGCGGTATAACTGTAGGCAGAATGCGTGTGCCACTTGGTGTTGTTGGAATTATTTACGAATCCAGGCCTAATGTAACTGTAGATGCTGCTGCTCTTTGTTTGAAATCTGGAAATGCAACACTGCTTCGGGGTGGATCCGAAGCTATACATTCTAATCTGGCCTTATCCAAAGTCTTGCAGGATGTGCTAGCATCTGAAAAAATTGATCCTGCAGTAATTCAGGTAATTCCTGTGACTGATCGTGAGGCAGTGAATGTGTTGCTAGCCCAGGAGGCATATGTAGATGTTATCATTCCTCGTGGAGGAGAAGGATTAATTCGTTTTGTTTCCCAGAATTCCCATATACCTGTTTTGAAACATTATAAAGGTGTCTGTCATACTTATGTTGATAAAGATTCTGATACGGATATGGGAGTCAGGCTGGTTGTCAATGGTAAAACCCATCGTCCAGGAGTCTGTAATGCTTTAGAGGGTTTACTGGTGCACCAGGATAAGGCTGCAGAATTTCTTCCTGCGGTAGTCAGTCAATTAGCTGCTGCCGGGGTAGAGCTACGTGGGTGTTTAAAGAGTTGTTCTTTAGTGCCGACAATAAATGTTGCAGATGAGGCAGACTGGGGTACAGAATTTCTTGATCTGATTCTTGTAGTTAAGATTGTTGAAAATATGAATGAGGCAATATCATATATCGAGAAATATGGCTCTCAACATACAGAAACCATCGTAACTAATTCTTATGAAAACAGTCAGCGATTTCTTCGGGAGGTAGATGCTTCAGCTGTAATGATCAACGCTTCTACCAGATTCAATGATGGCGGACAGTTTGGTCTTGGAGCAGAGATTGGTATAAGTACGACAAAGCTTCACGCATATGGCCCTATGGGTCTTGAAGAGTTAACTACTCGAAAATTTATCGTTTACGGTGAAGGTGAAATTAGGGAATAAGATTTTTGCCTGACATCGAAAAAATACAGAACATAGGCATCCTAGGAGGCACTTTTGATCCTGTTCATGAAGGTCACTTGGTTGTTGCCCGAAAATTGTGCAGCAGATATAAACTTGATTTGATTCTGTTTATTCCTGCTGCATTCCCTCCCCATAAGCTGCAAACTTCAGCTTCTTACTCTCACAGAGTAGCCATGCTCGAAGCAGCTTTGCAAAACGAACAACAAATGGTTGTTTCTTTAATTGAATCTGAACGACCAGATCCTTCCTATACTATTGATACTTTATTCGAATTACAAAAGCGATTGGGAGAGAAGAATTTTCATCTCATAATAGGTGCTGATTCTTTTGCAGAACTCCATCTCTGGTATCGGTTTGCTGAGCTTTTCAAGTTGGCTAATTTAATTGTTGCATCCAGACCTGGTTATACCTTTGAAACTTTTTTAAAGAATCTTAAGACAATTCCAGGTGGCTCAACCTGGGACTCAACTGAAGAAAAATGGCTTTTGAGAAGTGGTAAGTCAATTAGTTACTTTCGCGAAATCAGACAGATTGTATCATCTACTCTTATTCGTAAACTAATTGGTCAGAACAAGCCTGTTGATGAATTAGTTCCCAGGGAAGTTCTGAAATATATTCAGTGTAATGAAATGTATATAAACCTATAAAATAATATCAGTTAATTTTGGCGTTGATTTTTTATTGTTATCTAGGAGAAAAGAACTTTGCGTTACATAGCTGATCTGCATATTCATTCCCGATATTCAAGGGCAACAAGTAAGGCTAGTCATCTGCATGGCCTTGCTGCCTGGGCCAATATTAAGGGTATTGATGTCCTTGGTACCGGTGATTTTACCCATCCTCGCTGGTTTGAACATCTACAACAAAATTTGGAGGAAGCTGAGCCTGGTTTTTTTCGTTTGAAACCTGGTAACGATGAAAAATTATTAGAAATACTGCCACCTGGAGTGACGCCCAAATATCAAGATATCCGTTTTGTTTTAAGTGCTGAGATTAGTTCTATTTATAAGAGGCATGATAAGGTGAGAAAGGTGCACAATCTCATATTTGCACCAGATTTTGATAGTGTTAAACGTATTAATGCAACTCTTGCAGGAATTGGAAATATAGAATCTGATGGCAGGCCTATTTTGGGTTTGGACAGCAGAAATCTTCTGGAAATAGTTCTGGAAAAAGCACCTGATGGGATTCTGATTCCTGCACATATTTGGACTCCCTGGTTTTCATTGTTTGGTTCAAAGTCAGGTTTTGATACAATTGAACAATGTTTTTCTGATTTAAGTTCTCATGTTTTTGCACTGGAAACAGGTCTTTCCTCGGATCCGGATATGAATCGTTGTATTTCTTTGCTGGATAGATTTTCTCTTATATCAAATTCAGATTGTCATTCACCTGCAAAACTAGGAAGGGAGGCCAATGTATTTAACACTGAATTTGATTACTTTTCACTTGTTGAAGCTCTTCGTACCCCGCGTAACAATAGAGGAGAGCAGGTTTTTGAAGCTACAATAGAACTTTTCCCTGAAGAGGGTAAGTATCATTGTGATGGACATCGGAAATGCGGTATATGCCTGGAACCCAAACAGACCGACAAGCATGATGGTATCTGTCCTGAATGCGGCCGACCTGTAACGATTGGCGTTTTAAACAGGGTTATGGAGCTTGCAGACCGTGAAGCACCGATCTACCCTGTTGGCTCGCCTGATGTTTATAACCTGATACCTTTACCTGAGGTTTTAAGCGAACTTCTTGGAACTGGTCCCAACACCAAGAAGGTTATGAATGCTTATGGAGCGCTTATCAATAAGTTTGGTTCGGAATTCAATCTTCTTCTAGAGGCTCCCATTGATGAAATATGTGAAAAAGCTTCATCTATATTGGGTGAAGCAATCCAAAGAATTCGTGAGAGTAAAGTTATACGACATCCCGGTTATGATGGAGAATTTGGTGTCATAAAGGTTTTTTCTAACCAGGAAAAACAACAGATAAGTGGTCAGTTGAATCTATTTGGGATTAAGGCAGCACCGCCCAGGAAGAAGAAAAAATCATTACCTGATCAAATCAAAAACAAATTGCAGCTACAAAAACCAAATTCAGCACCAGTAAAAAAAACTCAACTCTAAACAACAAGCAGTAGTAGACAGCACTTCTTCTCATATCATTGTCAAGGCAGGACCCGGGACAGGAAAAACCCATACCTTGGTTGCCTCCGTCATAAAAAAAAGTCAACAAACCTGAAATTCTTGTACTGTAATTACATTTACCATTAAGACTGTAGAGGAAGTTAGACAACGTTTATCTGCTGTTTTCGATGAGAAAAGTGATATAAAACATCTGTAGTTTATGATGATAATGCTGAAGCAGTGACGCTTATGACTTTACATGCTGCTAAAGGTCTCGAATTTCCGATAGTTTTTGTCACTGGAGAAGAGGGTCTTATTCCTCTTGAACCAAGGAAACCGCTATCCGATCATGAGTTAAGATCTTCTGTTGAGGAGGAACGGAGACTTTTTTTTTGTTGCTCTGACAAGGGCTGCGGATAAATTGTATTTATCAGATGCCTTAAGCAGATTACATTATGGAAAGATCTTACAACGTCGTTCATCTAGGTTTTCAGGCGAAATCCCTCAAAAAATATAAAAAAAATAACAATTGGAAAAGGAAGAAATAAACGCACTAAATCAAATTATAAGCAACTTTCTCTCTTTTAGAGGTTAACTATTGTGGAATCAATTAATTGCGTTAGGTTTTTTGTGTTTTAAGTAGCTTAAATCTACGCAAAATCGTATCATAATTCCAATGTGAGAATCGGTATCTAAACAAATAGTTATCAGTTTAAGGGCATGGATAAAACGAGCAAGGCACTGATCAGCCAGATCAAGGCAATGAACCGCAAGGTAAAGCTCCTTGAAAAGGAAAACCGTGAACTCTGTGAAAAAATTGAACAGGCTGACCTTGCAAGTCAAGCAAAAAGTGATTTTCTAACCATAATCAGTCATGAAATCAGAACGCCGATGAATGGTGTCATCGGTATTTCTGAATTACTGCTTAAAACCAATCTGGATGATAAGCAATCACATTTTGCCGAACTAATTCTTAGCTCGGCAAGAAACCTCCTCTTCCTCATTAACAGTATTCTCGATTTCAGTAAGATTGAAGCAAAACAGATGGTTTTAGATAACAGTGTTTTTGATCTTAAGGACATTATCTATGAACTCTTTAAGCTGTTTAAGGTTTCAGGCAGACAAAAGGACCTGACCGTTACTGTAGAAGTTGATCCCAGAGTTGATAAATCGTATTTAGGAGATAGTTACAGGATTAGACAAATTTTGGTCAATCTTCTTGGCAATGCGATTAAATTTACCGAATCCGGGAAAGTTGTTTTGCGTGTTAAAAATCTTCATTCAGACTTTAACAGTGATCTGATATATTTTGAAATTGAGGACAGTGGTCCTGGAATTTCCGCAGATAAATTCGAAGAATTATTTGTTCCGTTTACTCAGCTTGATTGCTCAACCACACGACAATACAGTGGTACTGGCCTGGGTTTGTCTATTTGCAAGAAATTAGTGGACTTAATGGATGGTGAAATAGGTGTCAAATCTCAGGAGGGACAGGGTAGCTTATTCTGGTTCTCCATTGCCTTATCTCACGGTGTGCGGCGTAGGAAAGAACCAACGAGTTCAGAAAATTTTCGGATAAATTCCTTGAGAGATTATTCTCTTGATTCTGATATCTCAGGAATTGATAATTCACCTCAAATTTTGATTGTAGATGATGATAATACCAATCGAATTGTGATGCATGAACTGTTTCAGAAAACTGGAGCAGATATTGTGACTGCCAACGATGGAAAACAAGCGGTTAACGTATGCAAAACCGAACAATTTGACCTTATCCTTATGGACTGCCAAATGCCGGTTATGGATGGGTTTATAGCCACAAAACAGATATTTGCAGACTGCAAAAAGACTTCAAATAAGAAAAAACCAGTTATTATTGCACTTACAGCTGATGCCACTGCCCAGACAAGACAGCGTTGTCATGATGTGGGTATGGTTGGAGTGTTGATAAAACCTCTTGATTTCACAGAATTGCAAATAATTGTTGATCAATGGTTGCCAGATTATAATATACAGGTAATTGAAAAATATAAACTGCAACAAAAAGCTGGAAAGCATTTCCAAAAAAGCATTAGTTCGAAAAATCAGGTAATTGACAGAAGAAAACTTGCCGCACTAAAAAAGAATGTAGGTAATATTGATATGATTACCAATGTTTTTTTACAGTCATTACCAGCTAGGATAGAACAGTTACAAGATGCTGTAGACCAGAAAGACTATCTCGAAGTAAAAAGTATTGCTCATAAAATGAAAGGAAGCTGTAGTCAGTTTGGTGCAGTTACTTTGGTGAGTTTATGTTTAAAGCTTGAGAATATCAAACATGATCAGGATATGAAGGCAAATCAACATTTATTAAAAAGGGTAAAAGATGCACTTGATAAGGTCAATGAAGTTTTAACAGAAGAGCTTGAACTGGATAAATAAAGCGGTATTCTTTTACCGATAAAAGAATCTTTTTTATACCATCTAGTCTTTCCTGTCATAGTCTGGAATGAAAAAATGATTTAATAAACATATAGTGAAGTTGGAATGGTAATGGCAAGCCATAAGCAAATTATTTCTCATTTATAACAAGTTTGGAAATAGAAAAACCATGCTTTCGTTTTTAACAGATAAAGTAGCATCAATATTGATAGTTGACGATGACGAGGTTATTCGCCTTTTTCTCCGGCAATTTCTTGAGAACGAAAATTATTCTGTAACAGAAGCTGGAAACGGTGTTGACGCATTACAGAAAATTCAAAGTAAGCAATTTGACCTGGTATTGCTTGATATTGCAATGCCTGGCCTTAGTGGACTCCAGGTCTGTGATAAAGTGAATAAGCTCATGGAGCATCCGCCGCCTATTCTCATGATAACTGCTCTTGATGATGATGAATCCGTTGATCGTTCATACAGTGCGGGGGCTACAGATTACATTAGAAAACCAATTCAATGGGCCGTACTCAGAAACAGGATTAAATATATACTTGAAGCCTATAATTCACAGGTAGAGCTTTTGCAGATGTCTGAGAATTATGAACAGATACTCGATACAGCTGGTAATGGTATTTGTGGCATGGATGAAACTCAATGTATCAACTACATTAATCCTGCAGCGCTGGCAATGCTTGGTTACAGTATGGAGGAGGTAATCGGCCAACCCTACCAAAAAGTTTTTCAGGCATCAGTGCCAGGGACAGATGATTTTGAAGTTGATTGTTGTCCTTTTTTTACAGATTCAGAAAAAAATATATCTTCTTTTAAGTATGATGAGCTCAGATTTCTGAAAAAGAATAATAAGAGCTTTCCTGTAGATTGCAGAGCAACTCCTATTTGTTCAGGAGATAAAATCTGTGGAGGAGTGTTGGTTTTTCAGGATGTTACTGAAAGGCAACAGGCTGCAAATCTTATTCGCTATATGGCAAATCATGATTCATTGACTACTCTCCCCAATAGAAATTATTTTCGTAAAAGGCTTCCTCAGGCAATTTCTCTGGCAGAGCGATATCAAAGAATGCTTTGTCTGCTTTTTATTGATTTGGATAGATTTAAGCCTATCAATGACACATATGGGCATGCAGTAGGAGATTTGGTTTTAAAAAAAGTTGCTGAACGATTGATAATTATGTTGCGTTCCTCTGATTCAATATGTCGTTTGGGAGGAGATGAGTTTGTTATTCTTTTAGAGGGGTCAAACTCAATAGATGGTTGTGCTCGGGTTGCAGAAAAGGCTATAGATCTTTTAAATCAACCTATTGAAGTTGATAAACATGTTTGCTCAATTGGTGCAAGTATTGGCATCAGTATCTATCCAGATACATGTAAAGATTCTGAAACAATGCTTAGACAGGCCGATATAGCAATGTATAAGGCAAAAAGGAAAGGGCGGAACTGTTATGAGTTCTATCACATGTCACTAGGGAAATAGTTCCTAAAATTTTGGTCGGTTTGTTCTGTAAAACAGTGCAAACCGACCTTTTTTTTACAAGCGACCCTGTGATATAGCTTTGATTATATCAGATTTCCCAATAATACCAACAAGCTGTTGGTCATCAAGTACGGGAAGTGTATGGATCTTTTTTTCTGCCATCAAGGTTGCAAGTTCATCTAATGGTGTAGTTTTAGTCACAGATATAATTTCTCGAGCACAAATTTCACCCGCCTTTGTTCCAGCCATTTTTTGCAGGTCTTTTTCCAGGCGAATTGGATTTTCCAAAAAAACAAAGGAATCAAGAATAGACATCACCGTTGGTATGTGTACTTTCTTGTTTTGATCTATCAAATCGTTTTCAGTGACAATGCCCACCAGATTTTCAGCATCATCCAGAATAGGAACTCCACTGATGCCATTGGTAGCCAATGTTTTGGCAAGTTCCTGAACTGAGGTGTCTTCAGTTACAGTTATCACTTTAGTCGTCATTATGTCTTGTGCTTTTAACATGTTTTTTTCACCGTTTCTTTAGTGGTAAATGTTGAGGTTTGTTTGTTGGTTACCTTTTAGGTAAAAAAAATAATATTTATACCTGTGACCTGATGAATTGACCAGGTAAGGTGGTATTATGAGAAAATGTTTGTGAGATAGCGGCTGGAATCATCGTGGCAACATCACTTGCAAGATATCCCCAAGGTTTTTCCTGGGCGATGATATCTGCAGCCAGGCCATGGATGTAGGTTCCCAGTCTTGCGCTTTCCCAAGGGCTGTATCCCTGGGAAAGGAAGCTGCCAATCACTCCGGAAAGAACATCTCCCATACCGCCGGTTGCCATGCCTGCATTTCCGGTACTGTTTATAGCCCAGTCACCGTTTAAGTTACAGCAAATTGTGCCAGCTCCCTTCAACACTGTAATCATTTCGTGTTTTTGATCTTGAGAAACAATATCTTTTAGCCATTTACTGGCATGCAATCGATCATTCTGGATATCTTTTGAAGTGCAGCCTATAAGTTTACCTAATTCACCGGGATGTGGAGTAAATATACGGATGCCTGAAGGATTAGAAAGATCTTTTTTGTTGTTTGCCAAAATGTTTAATCCATCTGCATCTATAACCATGGGAAGAGGCATTGTGGTATATAGTTTCACTACAAGTGCTGCTGTTTTTGGATCTGTGCCAATGCCGGGACCGAGAACTACTCCATTTTTATTCTGGCTCAACTCCATTATAAGATCGTAATCGTCAATACTCAACAAATTTTCAGAACCGGGCAAGGGGACAGTCATTGCTTCTGTTAAAGCAGTCTCAAAAATAGGGTTTAAGTTTTTTGCAACAGCAAGGGTCACCAAACCTATGCCACTGCGAAGGGCGCCTTGCGCACTAAGAATTGCGGCACCCGTTTTGCCAACAGCTCCGGCCAGAATCAATAAATGGCCAAAACTGCCTTTATGAGAGTCTGTTTTTCTTCTTTTTTGCAGTCTGCAAATATCACTGCTAAGCAGTTCACCTTGTAATGATAGCTGTTTTACGGCTTCAGGTGGGATACCTATATCAACTATTCTAATTTTTCCAGTGACAGGTCCTCCATGCATGAAATGTGCTGGTTTTGCAAATCCATAGGTAGCTGTAAAGTCTGCGTTGCAACAGGTGCCAAGTACTGAACCATTATCGCTGTCAAGTCCTGTTGAGATGTCAACTGCTGTGACAGGGCAATGCAGTTCCTTTTTCAGAGTATTAATACAATCAACAGTACATTGAAAAAAACCGGAAAGATTTCTTGTAAGTCCAGTCCCAAAAATAGCATCAACTATTGACCAGATGGATTTTTGAGAATGGATATTTCGTATATGATTTTTAAGTTTGGCAATGTCTGTTTTTTGGTCAATATTTTTTATGGGAAGTTCAAGTTTCGAAACAATTGTATAGTTGAGAAGGGCATCCCCTTTAAGCCTTTCAGGTGAGGGAAGAATATAAATACATGGGAACCCACCCAGTTGATGGATGATTCTGGCAATAACGAAACCATCTCCTCCATTATTTCCCGGACCACAGAAAATTAACGCTGATTTGCCGGTAACAGACCCTAACTGTTCCAGCATAAAATTTACTGTACCCTGACCTGCATTTTCCATAAGAACCATACCGGGAATAAAAAATTCCTCAATGGCTTTACGGTCGAGTTCTCTCATTTCTGCAGCAGTTACTAATTTCATTTCTTGGATTTTTTTAAGATTTATCTGTGATTGTTGCGCTGGCATGAGTGTTACATATGTGGCGACATGTTTTTTATAATGCTGTATATTAGTATTTCATGCCAATAAGATAACCACTAAGGGAGCACTAACAGTTCCTTAATGGTTACCTTGAAATGTATTATAGTGTTTATTCTATTAGAAAAACAGGTCAAAATTTATGCAGGTAATAGTTTTTGAACAAAATGGTTCTGGTACTGCCAAAATTTCTGGAATTAATCAGTATGGTAAAGATATTACTATTTCAAAAAGATATTCTATCAATGAAAAATTTCCTGATTTCGTAGATAACCCTCAGGACTATATCTCATCAGATTTTTCTGCTGATTTGGTGTTGGATTTTCTTAAGCACCCGGATTTGTCTCACTATCTGATCTCATTATGCAGAAATAAAAAAATACCAGTGATTGCCTCGGGAAAGAAAAAAGTTGAGGGAGCCTATACACCTTTTACCTGCTGCGGTCTGGGAAAGCATGAGAGACTTAGTGAATATGGTAAACAGTTTGGTGTTCCTGAGTTCAGAGTGGAGCTTCAGGGTAATAAAATTTCTCTTATTGAAGTGTTGCGGGGGGCTCCCTGCGGAGCGACCTGGGATGTTCTTGCAAGAGTTATAGGCAAAGATGTGGATGAATGCTTATCATTTTTACCAAGAGAAATACAATATCTTTGTGTAGCAGACCCCAGTGCCTTTGATCCTATTTCTGGTAAGAGTCCTCTTCATTTTGCAGGGCATGTACACCGGGCTGCCCTGGAAAAGGCTATTGATCTGGCAAGAAAGTATGATTGATGGAAAAATGATTTTTTTAATTGTTGATTTAAACTAAAAGATACACCTTCAATGTTATGTTTGGCTCAAGTTGAAATGAGAGAGTAATTTTTGCAATCCTGTTGCCTCATCAGAGAGATGAATTGAAGCGGTTGCTGAATCATCAGCGTTTTTTGTATTTTTATGGATAATATCACCTACTTGCCTGAGACCTATGTTTACTTCAGCTATACCCTCTGCCTGTCTGCCTGAAGCATCAGCTATTTCAATCATTAATTGATTCACGTCATTGACACCTTCGACAATTTCATTTAGAGCCTTAGATGTAACTTCGGCAATTTGTGAACCTTTCTTGGTTTTTTCAATAGAACCTTTCACAAGTATAGATGTGTTTCTGGCAGCTTCGGTGCTGCGATTAGCCAGGACGCGCATTTCGTCTGCAACCACTGCAAAACCTTTTCCAGTGTCACCTGCACGGGCTGCCTCCACTGCTGCATTAAGAGCTAACAGCTTTGATTGGGCTGAAATTTCATTGATTTTATCTATAATTGAAACAATGTTTATCGCAGAGGCGTTGATTTCATCCATAGCTTTGATCATTTCACCCATTTGTTCGTTTCCGTTGGTAGCGGAATTTTTTACTTTTTCGGTGAAATCTTTGGCCTGCTCAGCATTCTTAGCATTATCATCAATTCTGCCAGCCAGATCTTCTACAGTTCTAAAGGATTCTTCCAGCGCTGATGCCTGTACATTTGCGCCTTCTGAGACTTCCTGACTAGAAAGAGAGACTTTTTGAGCACCAGCTGTAACCTTTTCTCCTATAACTTGAACTTCTCCTATGGTTTGACTCAGGCTTTCCTGCATGGCTTTCAATGATCTTCCCAAGGTATCCTTGTCAGAGGCAACCGCTACTTTTCGGTTAAGATTGCCTTCAGCGATGGCTAAAGCAAGTTTTTCTCTTCTTTGGATTATATTGGCAAGCGCCATGATGCTGGAGCCAAGTTCTTCCATCTCTGTCCTTTCGCCGTATATTTCACATGTGCGACAGTCTTCTCCTTTTACTGCACGCGGACAGCTTTTTATTGCAGCAAAAGAGCCACTTACCACCCAGCAAGCTTCGGTCTTGCCAAAACTCGGGCATTCGTTTTTACCACATTGTTTTATTTCAGAGCAATTTGAAACATGACCTACTGGCAATGAAACACTGGTGTCACCCTGGCTGAGTTTAGAGATAACATCCATCATTTCATGAATGGGTTCTGTAATAGTACGTGAGATATAAAAACCAGCACCCATGGCACAGGCCACTCCTATGATAATAGTAATCAAAATGACAATAATGACAATAAAGGCAAGTTGCTTACCACTGCTTACATTGGCAGACACCCGTGATTTTGTGTCTTTAATCAGTCTTTCCAGCTGATTATCAGTGATTTTCATGGTACCAAGGTTTATTGAACTTTCAAATCTTGTCATTTCTTGAAAGAGTGATAGCGACTCATTAATTGGCTTTCCAAATTTATCAACAAAATTTTGAATATTCTGGATGCTTGGCAGAACTTCCATTGAATATTCATCGTTGGCCAGGTCCCATTCTTCAATTTCCAGATATTCAGCAATGTTACTTACAGCTGAATAGGTTTTTAAAACTTGTCGATACAGGTTTTCTTTTTCTGTGGTGACTTCTTGGTTTTTTACATCTAAAGAGTTCAACCATAGGATAAATGGAGATTTTTCAGGATCAAGGTTACCCTTAAAGGTATGTTTATTCAAAATAGCAGAAACAGACTGGATCGCCCAGCCTTTGTAATCACTGAAATTCATTTCCAGGTTGAGGGCTAATTGCTGGGGATTGGTGATTTGTAGGGAATCGATTTTTTGGCTTAAGGCCTCAAATTCGCCAATATCAGTTTTAAATTGATCCCAGCCCGTGAGAAAATCATTCCATTTTGAGTTATCATCTTGATATTGATATTCACCAATAGCTATTGCAGCATTTTCAAAAGCCTTGTTGATATTATTATATTCCTGGTTTCTTTCATCTGCGTTGAGGGTGGGGTTAAGAAGAGATTTCTGTGAGGCTTTAATGGTGCATTGAGCCTGTTTTAGAGACAAAATTGCCTGGAGGGAGGGGAGACTGACTTCACCGGTCTTACCGATAAAACTGTTGAGTCGAAAGGCTCCAAACCAGCCAACCAGACCAACAATCAGACAAATTAATGAAACTGCAAAAAAACCGGAAAGTAATTTATTTTTTATAGTTGGGCGAAAATCTTTTAGCTTCAGCGTCATACCAAACTCCCAGACTCGATAATATTGAGAAATGTCCTCACAATCACAAATAATGAAATACACCTAAAAAGCGGCATGTTCCTTTAATTGAATGCTTGTAATAGAAATTATAACAAAATTACAATTGTTTAACCAGAGGGAGCAGGTGAAATAATAAATAACGAAACAGGTTTGGTTTAAGTGTTGATGATACCTTGGTAAGGGTTGCAGCAGAGGGTATCTCGCAATATTTCATCTAGTTTTTATGAACTGAAAATCAACATTTGAGGAGAAAAGGTCAGAAAAATGAATGAGATAAAAAAAGACCCCACAAAAAACAAGTTTTTTTTTGTGGGGTCTAGAGAAAAAAATATAACGCTGCAGGATTAAGATTCTGTTAATTTAAAGTGACACAGTAATTTTTGCAGTCCTTCTGCCTCACCTGAAAGATGAATTGATGCCTCTGCTGATTCATCCGCATTTTTTGTGTTCTTGTGGATTATGTCACCAACCTGATGAAGTCCGGTATTTACTTCTGCAATTCCTTCTGCCTGTCTATTGGAAGCCTCAGCTATTTCGAGCATCAACTGATTGACATCATTTACACCGGTAACTATTTCCTCAAGTGCATGAGAAGTACTTTTGGCAATTTCAGCACCAGTTTTTGTTTTTTCGATGGAACCCTTAACCAGCTTGGAAGTCTCTTTAGCAGCTTCTGTGCTACGATTTGCCAGTACTCTCATTTCATCAGCAACTACCGCAAATCCTTTACCGGTATCACCAGCACGTGCAGCCTCAACAGCAGCGTTAAGGGCAAGAAGTTTTGATTGTTCAGAAATTTCGTCAATTTTTTCGATGATTGTTACAATACTCTTGGCTGAGGAGTTAATTTCATCCATTGCTGTTGTCATCTGGTTCATCTGGTCATTGCCTTTACTGGCAGTCTCTTTGACTTTTTCTGTGAATTTACTAGCTTTATCAGCATTTTTGGCATTTTCATCAATCCTGCCTGCAAGATCTTCAACAGTCCGAAATGATTCTTCCAGTGCAGAAGCTTGAACATTAGCACCTTCAGAAACTTCCTGGCTGGACAGAGAAACTTTTTTGGAACCATCGGTAACTTTTTCGCCAATGTTTTGCACTTCACCTATTGTCTTGCTTAGACTTTCTTGCATAAGCTTTAGTGATTTACCAAGAGTGTCTTTGTCTGATGCAACTTCAACTAATTCGTTTAGATCGCCATCAGCAATAGAAAGTGCAAGGTGCTCGCGTTTTTTGATGATATCAGCCAAAGCCATAATTATAGAACCAAGTTCTTCCATTTCGGTTCTGTCACCATAAATGGAACAGGCCCGGCAATCTTCACCTCGTTTGGCACGATCACATTTTTTTAATGCCGCAAAAGATCCACTTGTAACCCAGCATGCTTCGCTTTTACCGAAACTAGGACAATTGGTATCGCCACACTGTCTGATTTCTGAGCAGTTAGAGACATTTCCCACTGGTAAGGAAACACTGGTGTCCCCTTTGCTGAGTTTAGAGATAGCATCCATCATGGTCCTGATTGGTTCTGTGATGGAGCGGGAAATGTAGATTCCAGCACCCATGGCACCACCAACTCCAAAAATGATGGTTATTAAAATAACAATGATAACGATGTAGGCAAGTTTCTTACCTTTATTGACATTGGTTTGCACTCGGTTTTTTGTGTCATTTATGAGCCTTTCTAATTGCCCATCAGTGACTTTCATGGAACCAATAGCAATTTCACGTTCTGAAATGGTCAATTTCTGAAAAAGAGTAAGTGATTTATTAATTGGTTTATCAAATTGATTCACATAATTTTGAATATTTTGGATGCTTGGTAAAACCTCAAGGGAGTATTCATCATTAGCCAGTTCGTATTCTTCAATTTCCAGATATTCTGCAATGTTGCTGACAGCTGAGTAGGTCTTCATTATCTGTCGGTACAGGTTTTCTTTTTCTTTGGTGACCTCTTTGTTGTCAACTTGTAGGGCATTGAGCCAAACAATAAATGGGGACTTCTCTGGGTCCAGATTGCCCTCAAACATGTGCCTATTCAGGATTGAGGACACTGAGCCTATAGCCCATGTTTTGTAATCACTAAAATTAAGTGACAGTCTCAGAGCAAGTTGTTGGGGGTTGGTAATTTTAAGATTGTCATTTTCAATACTTACTAGGATAAATTCGTTGATGTCGGTCTCAAGGTTTTGCCAACCATCAAGAAAATCATCCCATGTTTCATTGTCATTTTTGTATTTATACTCTTTGATTGCATCTTTGGCATAAATAAATGCTTGTCGGATATTATCGTATTCAATGCTGCGCTCACCAGCTCCGAGGGTTGGATTTAATAATGTTTTTTGAGAAGCCTTGATAGTGCCTTGAGCATCTTTGAGAGTTAGAATTGCCTGTAGAGATGGTAGGCTGATTTCTCCTGTCTGGCTAATAAAAGTGTTCAGGCGAAAGGCACCAAACCATCCCACCAAGCCTACAATAAGACAGATGGAAGAAACCGCGATAAAGCCGGCCAGTAGTTTGTTTTTTATTGTAGGACGAATATCTTTCAGGTTCATTTGTTAGCTCCAGTTAAAACAATGTGGCAAAAAAACATATAGTATCATTATTTATATAATACAAAAAAAGCATTGGGAGGCAACTCTTTTCAAAGATTGGTGTTCAGTATGTATGAATAAAAAATCGATTTTCCTGACGGTCCTTATTTCAGTATTCTTTGATTAATCCCAGCAAGGAAATAATTTAGAAAAGAGATAATTTGCTGCTGAACTATTTGTATAGTAAATTGTGTGATGATTTTTTTCAGATTGAGTTATTCAAGGTCTTGAGAAAACTGATAGGAATAAGTCATCAAAAAAAACCTAGAAGGGAAGGGGGTAAATTGAAAAATTAAAGTCTGTTTTTCATCACAGTTCCCGGCGAAAATCCAGAAGAGTTTTCACCGGGAGTTTATGTGATTAGCAAGACGTGTACATGTCCCTGTTATCGTGATTATTCAAAAAATTTCTGCCCACCACCGGTTTTGTAGAAATCTATAACTTTTTTTACTGTATCTGTAGGAGGCCCAACAGTGATCAAAGCAAGTGGACGGGAAATTGTGTCAGTGGTTATTATCTTTGAATCAGCAGGATTTTTTTTATGAAACCCTTCACTGACAGCGCCAATAGCACCCTTGTTTTTCGAAACTTCATTGATTTCCAATCGGGTGCTTTTAACTTCTATTTTATTTGCTGCATATGCTTCTTTTTTCATGACTTTCTTTTGAAAGACTGCCCTGGTGGCACTTCCTTCATGGCTGGTTATTATCTGTATGGCTAAGTCAGAGCCGCCGACATCTTTCCAGTTTGTGACTTTACCGGTATGGATGTCTTTTAACTGATCCCAGCTCAGAGCTGTGACTGGGTTGTCTTTGTGTACAATGGGAACAATGAGATCTTTATAAATTTCATGAAATTGAAGATTATCTGGAACAGTAATTTCTTTCCCAGCTTTTTTGGCAGCTTTCTGAGCAGATTTCAGTGCCGAAGCAAGTGGTGATGATGCAGCGGCGGCTGGTGTTTTTCCTGTTAAAAGACCGATCATTCCTTTGCCCGTACCCACACCAATGGTTTTAACACTTACACCTGTAGCAGCTTTGAGTGCCTCATTGCCTGGTTCCAGAAAACGTTTCTGACAGGTAGTTGAGCCCCAGATTTTTATTTCTTCAGCAATTACATTAGCTGCGAAACAGGTGGACAGAAATAAGGCCATAACAGCCAAAGATAGAATTTTTATTCTCATTTAGGTTTCCCCCTCTTCAATGATTAAAAGTAGACTGAATCGTCTTAATAAAAAGTGACATCCTACATAGTATCTCTTCTCATTGATATTATATGATCTGATTTTTTAAATGTCCACTTACCATCTGTTTTTTTTTAAAAAAAATGGAAGTAATGATTTCAGCTTGTTGAGTGGGGGAAAGGGAAATTAAGGGATACTTGGTTTTGTGGTAATTAATAATCGCTATTGAGCCACTTGGGCCTGATTTGCCCGGATGTCATTGCTGTTTGTCGGTTGCCAACGAAGACCACCTTTGAAACCATATCCTTTATAAATATAAAGGGTTTGCACAAGTTCTTTGCCTTTCCAGGGAGAGGTACGGTAGATATGAAATTCCTGGACTGGATCCATTGTTTGAAACAGAGTTGAGAGTCTGGGAGCAATATTTTTACTTCTGGAAACACCTATGGCATCTTTACCCACCAACATGCTGTCATCAAACCAGAAGTCATAGACATTGGGACGATTCCAGCGATTGATTGAGACAGTTTTTGGTTGCCCTGGCATGTAGAATGCTAGTTCACTGGCCATTTGATATCTGAGTCCAAAGATAAAGGTGTTTTCAGGATCTTTCATAGCCACAAGGTTGTTATGCACCTCCTGGCCAAGTTTATCCCAGCCGATTGTTTCGCGGGCAGTTCTATCAAGTTCGATGGGAAGAGGAAGCACAGGGTAGACGACCTGGATAAAGACAGGTAATGTCAGAAGATAACAGGTGACGACACCGATTTTCCAGACAGTATTTTTTGAACCACTTTTGTAGCTCACTCGGCCAGGACTGTAAAGAGCTGCAATAAGAATGACAGCTGTTACATAGGCAGGAGCTGACCAGTTTCCATAAACTCTGGAATGTAAAGAGAGAAAAAAGAAGACCAGAAATGTTGTCAGGGACATCCAGTACAGATATTTTGCATCATCATACCGAAGACGTTTATGGCGATAGCTCGATAGCCAAGCAGTCAGAATAAGGATGAAAATTACAGGTGAGAGTAGGGCGGCCTGAGATGCCAGGTAATCTCCAATATATTGAAAGGTAATGAGAGATTTACTGTCAACTCCACCCATATAGAGTACATGGCGAAAAGTGGCCCATTCATTTCGACTATTCCAGATTATAACGGGGGAAAACACCATGAATCCAAATGTTAGACCTACCCAAGGGCTTAAAGCGAAAAGTCTTTTCCGATGTTTTTTGGATAATAGGAGGTAAAGCAATATAGAGGGAAGAAACAGCAACATGGTATATTTAGAAAGTAGCCCAAGACCAAACCAGATACCTGTGAGCAGCCATTGACCAGCATTACCTCGTTCGAGTGCTCTTCCAGCATGGTAACAGACGGCAGCCCAGCATGGTAGAAGCATGCCATCTGGTGTTGCTATCAGTGCTGTACCATTGAACAGGAGAATCCCCTGGCTGAGTATTGCTGTATGCAGGGCACATCTCCATGAAAACCATCTGCCTGCTAGTAACATCATGTACATAGAGGCTATGAATAGTCCTATATTTGATGCAAATCGTACAGCAAATTCATTTTGGCCAAACAGCTTAGTGGAGAGCCAGATAGTCCAGGCGACCATGGGGGGATGATCGTGATATCCAAGGTCCAGGTAGCGACTCCATTGCCAGTAATTAACTTCATCTGGAACTAACAGAAACTGGCTGCTCAGATACAATCTGACACCAAGGCTTATAAATAATATAACCCAGGCATATCCAAGGCAATTCCATTCTTTAGTCGCAGACATCTGTTTGTGTAACCTTTTTTTTCAGTTGTTTAAAAGAAAATGAATAGGGGCGTGTCCTGTTGAGGCATCCATTGATAATAACTATTGTTAATATGGGATAACTTGTGAGGAACCTGCTCATTATTTGCAATACCATATCGTTACCCACCTTACAAGCAGTAATCTGTTCTTGCTAAAACAAGTAGTTACTGTTAGATACATTTTTCTTTAAAATAGGTGAAAAATGATGATTTATAATAAATAAACCGGTTTATATTGAAAAGTAGTAAAGCATGTTTCTAAACTAATAAAGTTATTGCGTGCTATACTTGTTAGACTTACATCAGAATTAAATAAGATATAAAAAAAAGAGTTGTTCAATTGAAAAAAGAATATGTTGAGTTCTTCAGTATCATGACTGTGCTCGTTGTCCTGTCACTCTTATTTTCATATATAGATGCTGATAGAACTATTGGCAGGCTTGTAGTTTTGCCTGAAGGGAAATGGCCAGGAATAAACATATTTCCCTGGAGTTTTTTTTACGACTATGCAGCTGTTCCAGGTTTTATTATTGCAGGATTAGGCTTCTTGATTCTAATTTTGAGTTTTTTTAAAGAAAAATTTACTCTGCTGCAAAAGCATGGATTATTTTTAATACTTTTATTGCTTCTTGGCCCTGGCCTGGTGGTCAATGTTATATTAAAGGATAATCTGGGCAGGGCACGGCCACGGGAAATTAAAGAATTTGGTGGCACATATGAGTATACAGAAATATGGCAAAAAGGAAAATCCGGAAAAAACAGCTCATTTCCTTCTGGTCATGCATCTATTGCTTTTTATGTTTTAGGTCCATGGTTTTTGTTTAGGAAATCTCAGAAGAACGTAGCATTGTTATTCTTAGGATCTGGCATTTCCTATGGTGCACTTATAGGTGTTACCAGAATTTTACAGGGGGGACATTATCTCAGTGATGTCTTGTGGGCTGGTGGTTTTGTCTATCTTGTAGGACTTATTCTGAGTAAAATAATGCATGTTGATGAACCTTGCCGTTTATCCTGATAGAGCAAGTCTGCTTAGAGAGTTCTTTGATTGACCACATTTGTATCAGTGTATGTTCATCAAAGTAGTTTCAACTCTTACCAAGGTAGTACATGACCTGGATTATATTGTCCCTTCTTACGGCAGTAGCTGTGGCTACAAGAGATATTTCTGTAAAAACATATCAGGATCTTGATACACTGGAAGTCGCTGGAATTGAACTGTTCTGGTCTCTGCCATTTTTTATCTTTGGATTTTTTCTGGTACCTGTACCTCAATTGGATGTATATTTCTGGAAAGGATTTTTCTGGTCACTTCCTCTAAATAGTATTCCCTATTTTTTATATCTATACGCTATAAAAAAATCACCAATTTCTCTTTCAGTTCCTTTTCTAAGTTTTTCACCGCTTTTCATGATACTTACCGGATATCTAATTCTTGGTGAATCTGTTACCCTCTGGGGGTTTCTAGGGGTAATACTGGTTGTTTCAGGTGGTTATGTGCTTAATATGCAACATATAAGCAAAGGTTTTTTTGAACCTGTGAAAGCCCTGTTCAACGAACTGGGTTCTGTACTGATGCTACTGGTTGCAGCTTTTTTTTCAATTGCTGCTGTTTATGGAAAAATGGCTATTTTACATTCTTCACCGTTGTATTTTTCCTATTATTTTTTTCTGGTACTAAATTGTCTTATGTTTATCGGTCTAGTTTTTTGTAATAAAGTGTCCTTTAAAACTTTGTTTATTCATCACAGAAGAGGTTTATGGTTGGGGGGGTTACTTGTATCACATGTCACTACTCATTGTATGGCTATAGCCCTAAATACTGCCGTGTATATGATAGCCCTGAAACGCAGTTCCATTTTGATTACTATTGTATTGAGTTGGATATTTTTACAGGAAGGGCAAAGAGTAAATAGGGGAACCGGAGCTCTGCTTATGTTTATTGGGCTGGTCATCATCACAGTTTTAGGGTGACAATGTTTAGGTGGAGAGTAAAGAACTCCAAATAAAAATATATGGTTCATGAATATTAAAAAGAAAATTCAAACATCTCTTTTAAACTGGTTTGATCACAACAAAAGAAAGCTTCCCTGGCGAGAAAACTATCAGGCTTACCATGTGTGGATTTCTGAAATCATGTTGCAACAAACTCAAATGGATAGAGTTGTTGATTATTATGAAAGATGGATGAAACGTTTTCCTGATATTCAGTCAATAGCATCAGCTGAAGAAGAGGAAATTCTTCACTTGTGGGAAGGACTTGGATATTATACACGTGCCAGAAATATTTATAAAAGTGCTAAGATTTTATCTACAAATTTTGGCAAAATCCCCGCTGATTATAATAAATTGCTTCAGCTACCTGGCATTGGAAAATATACTGCTGGAGCGATAATGAGTATTGCTTTTAATAAAAATTTCGCCATAATTGATGCTAATGTTGAACGTGTCTTTTCCCGGTTATTTAATATTGACGCACCTGTGAAAGATACGCAAACCAGACAGTTTATAACTCAAAAGGCAGAAGCTTTTCTCCCTGATGGCAATGCGAGAATGTTTAATCAGGCGTTGATGGAATTTGGGGCTTTGGTCTGTTCACCTGTAAGACCATCGTGCCACAGGTGTCCTGTAAACGATGAATGTATAAGTCGGGCGCTTGATATAGTAGATGAACGTCCTGTGCCTGGAAAGAGCACAGAGATAATTCACATTAAAATGTCAAGTGGAGTCTTGCGGCATAAAGGAAAAGTCTTTATTCAGAAAAGGCCTGAAAACGGGGTCTGGGCTAATCTTTGGGAATTCCCAGGGGGTAGAATTGAAAAAGGTGAAACTCCCAAACAGGCATTGGTTCGTGAATTCAAGGAAGAGACAGAATTTGACATTGAACTTGTTGAAAAAATAAAAATTATTAAACATAGCTATACTCGTTACAGAGTAGTTTTACATTGTTTCCTTTGCTCCTTGATTAGTTGTAGGGAAATACCGGTTCTTCATGAAGCACAGCGATATGAATGGGTTGTTCCTGCAGCCCTGAATGAGTTTGCTTTTCCTTCTCCTCACCGGCAACTGATAAGATTTCTTTTTAAAAATGATCTTTTTTCCTGAAGAGTTTTCTTGTTGTCCGTTCCTGTTTTTGATACGATTTCTCATAAGAGTTAAACTTTTGTTTTTTCAGAACTCTGTTGTTTCTTCTTCAGAATAATTGTCTCAAATACAAAGAAAAACTGAATCATTTAATATGGTTCAGTAAGAGATGCTGTTGCCCGCCTGATAGGAAAAAGGATCAACTATGAAAATGTTAGATGCTTTGCAAGCAAAACCAACGGTTCTCATTTTGGAAGACGAACAAACCCAACGTCATATTCTCAGAATGCAACTAGAAAGGGAAGGCTATACTGTTTTGTTAGCAGAAAATGGTCAGTTAGGTATGTCAATTTACCGCGACAATCCTGGCATTCGCATTGTTATTACAGATTTAATGATGCCGCAAATGGATGGTTTTGAGGTCGTACAAACTATCAGGAAAGAAGAAAACCATTATACTTATATAATTGTATTAACCTCTCTGGATGATCGAGAGTCTTTATTAAAGGCGTTAACTTTGGGTGCTGATGATTACCTGCATAAACCAGTCATAAAGGAAGAGCTTTTTCTCCGGCTTCAGGGGGCTGCCAGGCTGATTCGTTTGGAAGGTCAGGATGAACTGATCTTTGCTCTGGCAGAAATGACGGCTTATAGAAGTGGTGAGACCGGTCAACACTTAAGTAGGGTGAGGGAATATTGCAGTATTCTTGCAGATGATATTCGCAAGGAAAATCCCGAACAGAAATTAACTAAATCTATGGTAAATGAAATTTCCAGTGTCAGTGTTTTGCATGATATTGGTAAAGTTGGTATTCCTGATAAAATTTTACACAAACCTGGTCGTCTTACTCATGATGAATTTGAGGTTATGAAAAAACACACTACTATGGGCGGCAAGATACTAATGGAGTTGTATCAGAAAAATGGCTCCAACTATTTACTTCTTGGACACGAAATCGCAATTGCGCATCATGAGAAATGGAATGGCAAAGGTTATCCCAATGGTTTGCAAGAAGAACAAATTCCAATTGCTGCTCGAATAATGGCCCTGGCAGATGTGTTTGACGCCTTGACCTCTTCTCGCTGCTATAAAGACATTTATTCTTTTGAACGGGCAAAATCACTTATTGTCGAAGACGAAGGAACTCATTTTGATAAAATGGTAGTTCAGAGTTATCTGCGAAAAGAACAGGAAATGCAGGCTGTTCAAAAGAAATTTCAAACTGACAAGCAACTTCAAGAAAAATAAGTTTGCTTATAACAATATGTATACTGATATTCAGATTCTTCTGAATATCCCTGAAAATCTTATTAGAAAAATTTTTGTAGGTTTTGTTATAGTTATCCTTGTTTAGGATCAGGCTTTAATCTATGGCTAAATATCCCGTTTGAATTGAATACGCATTTATTATTCAAGCTCAGTTCTGATTGCACCCAAAACACCTTCAACAGTGATAGCCTGTAGGCATTTGTTATCGTGGCACGGAGTTTTTCGGTGATTAGCAGCACTTACACATGGGGAACAGGCAAGGCCAGCGTAAATTGGTGTAGAGTTACCAAGTGACCCGTAAAGGCTCGGAGTTTCAGGGCCAAATAAAACGAAAGTCGGCATGTTGGTGATGGATGAGAAGTGACCTGGACCTGAATCATTAGTGACCATTAATGTGGAAAGGGAATAAAGGATGGGTAATTGGCCAAGTTTCAATGCTCCTGAAAAATTTACACACCGTTCATTGTCAATCAAGTCAACCATGTCCTGTGCTTCATTTTTTTCTGATGGCGCTCCTGTTATTAAAACAAGAACATCTTTGTAGATGCTTAAAACTTCCTCAATGAGTTTTATGTAATTCTTTCTGTCCCACCGTCTTTGGGGTAAAAGTTCACTGGCATTGGGGTTAATGAGAACGATACGATGGTTTTTTTTGCGGTATTGTGAGTAATAATTGGTTATTATTCCGCGCATTTCTTCAAGATCATTATCTGGATAAGTAATAACAGGCAGTGATATTTCTGCATCAGTAATGATTTTTTTGGAGAAGGGAATTTCTGATTTTTCAGACAGCAGACTGTTAATCAGGGCAATGAAATTTTTGGCTATATGGATATGTGGATTATAGGAAACTTTATGGGTTAATAATTCACCCCGGTAAAGTCCTTCATTGTGGAAGCTGTAAAAACCAACTCTGTTAATTGCTCCGCACAGACCACTAAGTAACGCTGTAAACCTTGAAAAAAGTTCTAGGTCTATAACCGTATCAATCTTGTTTTTTCTGGTCCAGAACAGGAAACGAATCGTATCAATGGCTAATGAAATGATGGAATCCTCTCTGATTGAAAAAGTGTTTTCTGGTTTTATGGTCCCAATCAGGTCAAGGCTGGCACGATTTTTTTGGAAAATTACAAAGAAAAGTTTTGTCCCATCAATATTTTTCAACTTCCGCATGGCAGGGTCTACGAGTATTGTCGACCCCATTTCAGAGAGTTCAACAAAGAGAATATTTTGAGGTTTTTTGTTTGAAAAATTTACAAATAATTTCAAAAATTCTTGAAAAAGAGTTAAAAAAAAGGTCAGTGGAATTCCGGCCCATTTGTCAATAGCTCTCATTCGGTCAACATTCATTTTCTATCTCCGCTCCAAGTGTATCTATTAATTTTACGCGATTGTATCTTAATATCTGATTAAATATTTTTTAAAAAAAAAGAAAATACAGTTTCAGAGGTGTAACAGTCCGTGATAATTATGTTGGTTTATATGATTGAAATGTCATTGAAAAAGGTAAGGTTTTGAAGTCAGATAAGGGGTTTTATTTACTGTTTTCGAGGACTTTTTTGCAGAATCTGCATGGTTCAAATCCAGCCTTTAAGGCGATTTGAGCGTCTTTGAATTCAATGTTGCAGTTCAGGCAGTCATAAAAATCACAGCCTGGCAGGTGGAAAATTTTGCTGTGAGAATTTGCATGAATTAACATAGACATATCTGATATTCTTTCATAGTGTTGTGGAACTTTCTGTTTTGTCATCACCTCTGAAATTCTGTCGATAACGTGTTCCTTAAAGGGAAGAGCGATAAATTCGTAGCAATCGGCAAGGAAATCCTGGAATCTTTGTGAGAAAATAGGTTTTTCCTGGTCAACACGATAAAAAACATAAAAGGTAAGACCCGCAAATAAAATATTTGGCATCCACATACCAATAACAACAGGTAAGAGGCTATCTTCACAAAAGACCCTGAAAGTGGTGAAAGAAATATAATACAAAATAAAGAATACAAGTCCTAACGGAATCCCGGCTGCTTTTTTTCCAGGACCTGCCTGAAGGCCTAGGGGAAGCCCTAGAAGACTAAGGATAATGCAACCAACTGGTAACACAAGTCGATGATGATATTCGGTAAGGTATGAAAGACCTCTTTTTGTGGTTGGACCATGTTTCTCTGCAGCGTTAAGCAACTGTTGTTGCGACATTGAACCTCTGCTGAGAGTCGTTACATCATCACCACCTACTTTTGTAGGCGGTTGTAGAGGGATTTGCAGCTGATATCGTTTGAATTCTATTATTTGGTTGTCCGTGCCGTCAGTATTATGTAAGGTGCCGTCGTTTAAAACAATAGTAACCAGCATTTTTTCAGATTCTGCGACCATGTGCCCAGTTTTTGCCATGGTAATTATTGGCTGTTTCTTACCTCGCATATCAGATACATAAACACCATGCCAGTTTTTCTTTTCGTCAATCGAATCAACATAAACAACAAGGTCTCCTAGTGCCTCGGTAAAAGTTTTTTCTTTGAGGCCGCTGTCGATTTTTTCTTTTGCCAATTGAAACATTAAGAGACGCATTGATTTTTCGCCGGCTGGTATTAAGCGAATTGAGAAAAATCCTGTTAGAACTCCTATAATTACAGCAATAATTACAACTGGTGGCAACATCTGTCTGAGGCTGACGCCACAAGCTTTAAGGGCCAAAATTTCACGATCATTAGTAAGTCGGGTAAAGCCAATGATGACTCCGGTCATACTTGCCATAGGAATGACGTAAAGTAGCATGTACGGGAAGATATAGGATGACAGGCGAATGAAGTCGGAAAAATTGATTTGTAAATCAAGGACCACTTCGAGAAGAGGCGTTAATCTTACCAGAAAAAAAACACCGTACAATATAAGAAAGCTTGCAAAAAAGGGTGCGAGCAGTTCAGCGGCTATATAACTGTAAAGAAGAAGTGGAAGAGTTTTATGTCTAAACATTATCAAGTTAGATAAATCTCTGAGCAACACATGATGTTGCCCAGATGTGAATTTGTATTATAGCCAAGAGTTCTGCATTTATTTTTATAAGAGGCTGACTTAGTAGTCATTTGTTGAAAAACGTTATAAATACAATAGCTTTTAAAGACCTGTGTCATTGAGTACATCAGTAATGTTTACATCAATCCAGTGTTGGTCCCACCATTCAAGAGGCGTGATAAATACTCCGTTTATCAACATGCTAAAATGCAAGTGATCTCCACCGGCCATGCCAGTAGCTCCACTGTGGCCGATAACTGTTCCTTTTTCCACCATCTCATCTACCGATGTATCGATACGACTCAGATGCGAATAGAGGCTAAAAAGACCTTGACCATGATCTAAGATGACAGTGTTGCCATAAATGCCTTTGTAGTCTGTGTAAATGACCTTGCCATGATTTGCAGCTTTTACAGGAGCATTTGCGGTGGAGGCGAGGTCTCTGCCCAAGTGTACTTGTTGATCAATGGGTTTTCCTTGATAGAAGTAGGTACGCTGGTCTGCAAAATTAGCTCTGGATGCTCCGGTCATTCGTAAAAAACGATCTTTCCATAAACGTTCTGAATTAGATGTTTTGCAAAGGTTTTTTAAAGCCGTACTGTTCTCCATTCTTACTTTATTGTTAATTTGGATGAATTTTTCGATGTTACTACCGCTCAATTTAGGATAAAATTCTTCAAATTCCGGTATTTTTCTGTTTAGAAAGTTGTCGCTAATATTGATATTGTCCTTTTTGTCTGGAGACTTTTTCAGGATCATTGAGAATATGGTTTTGCCAGGATTACCAGCCTTATCGTGGGCGACAATATTGCTATTTGTAATTTTCCTTGCATCCCATTCCATAGCTATATAGGCGATATACCTATTTTCTTTGCCAGTCATTGGGTAGCCGGGAAAGAAGTTGTCATTGACAACAACACCGTGTTTGCTTGCTTCTTCCGAGAGGCTGTAGACTACGATACCACTACCACCTGGAAGTATGTATCGTTGGGTATGTCTGATACGAATTTTAGGAGGCTTGGTATCAATTTCCACAGGGAAACGTTGTACAGTTTCATTACCCTGCAAGCCACCTTTAAGAGAAAAATCATGGGCTGTAACAATTAATTCTGCTGAACCATCTTTTAAAGATATATTCTTGGTTTCAAAAGAAAGGGTTTCCGAGTGACTTGCAGGTCCAGCATTAGACAACCATCCGGAACGTGGAAATTGTTTAGAAAAGATTTCTTTTTCCGTACTCCCTTGCTTGATGCTGACAATTATCGATTTCAGACCGCTTCTTTTGTCGCTGACTTGTATTGGAAAGCTTACTTTTTTACCGAGATACTCAATGTTCTTTCCAGTAACAATTATTGGTTTTTCTGGTTCAAAGATAAGTGCTCCACCAATAAGTGCGGCTATTACAGCTGTGATTAAAAAAAGAAAAATAATGAGGCGACCAGTGGCCATGGCACGAGAACGCTTTTTAGGTCTATTTAGCTTTGTCATATGTTTAATGCCCGTGTTATGAATGAAAAAAAATATTTTATTAAATTAAAGATTTTATATAAATTTGTCAGCAAACAGACCCGGCGAGGTGAAGATATTTATTTACCAGTGTAAGAATTAGATAATCCGCATGATTGGATAAGGTATTGCAACTTAGCCAGAATTGTGAAATATGAAAAGCTGATAACATATGACCTTTTAATGATTTATTTCTTGTGCTCGCAGGCTGTAAGCTATTGTTCTTACCCTTAAAGATGGATTGAAAGTATAAAATATTTCCTAATTATTCGTTCCAGATTATTTCATACCTGTTGAGATGGTTGGATTGTGCAGGTATTACAGTAATCCGTTTACCTATTTCCTTTTCTATCAGTTCGATGTTTTTGTTTTCTTCGGTTAGGAGCATGTCTGCAACTGTCGGATGTACTTTAACTGCAACATTTGATCCGCCTATTTTATGGGCATTTTTGGATATTTTGCGAAAGACTTCATAGCAAATAGTACGCCGTGATTTAATAATGCCGTCTCCGCCACAGTAATAGCATGGTTCGCTCATGATCTGGAGAAGGTTTTCGCAGGATCTTTTCCTGGTCATTTGCACCAGGCCAAACTCAGAAACTTTCAGAATGTTTACACGGCTTTTATCAGATTTCATAGCTTCTTGAAAGGCAACAAGAAGTTCTTCACGATGTAATTCATTATCCATATCAATAAAGTCGATAATGATAATACCGCCAATGTTTCGCAGGCGTAACTGGTAAGCAATTTCTTTTACAGCTTCCATGTTTGTTTTAAATATCGTTTCACCCAAATCATTTTTGCCTACATATCTACCAGTGTTTACATCAATGACGGTTAGTGCTTCGGTGGTTTCAATAATAATGTAACCGCCGGATCTAAGCCAAACTTTTTTATCCAGGGCTTTGTTGATTTCAACTTCAACGCCAAAGGTTTCAAAAAGAGGTGTATCCCGCTCATAGAGGACAATTTTGTTTCTCAGTTCAGGTGCAAATGTTTTAACAAAGGTAACTAATCTGTTGTAAACCGGCTGGGAATCAACTATCAGTTCATTGATATTTTCAGTGAAAAGATCGCGAACTGAGCGTAGTACAATGTCTAGGTCCTTGTAAACCAGACTTGGGATGGAAGCCTTTGTTGCATTGGAGGTAATATCATCCCAGAGCAGCATAAGAAATTCCATGTCTGCTTCCATTTCATTGGCAGTGGCATGCTCCGCTACCGTCCGGACAATAAAACCAGTACCCTCAGGGCGTAGAGACTCTATTTTTTGTTTGAGGTTTTCACGTATCTCTTCGCATTCAATCTTTCGTGAAATGCCTATATGGTCTGTTAATGGCATGAAAACTAAATTGCGGCAGGGTAGTGTGATATGACAGGTTAAACGAGCTCCTTTTGATCCGATAGGTTCTTTGGAAATTTGGATAAGTATATCTTGCCCTTCTTTAATCAGATCTTCTATATGAGGAGTAGGTGTGTCGGGGTTGTTATTTTCGTTGGAGAAGGCTATTGCGTATTGGTAGCAGGGATTATCCTGGTTAATTACGCGACGTTCCATATCTGCCATGGAAATATGAACATCATCAACGTACAAAAATCCGGTCCTTTCAAGCCCGATGTCAACAAATGCTGCCTGCATTCCTGGTAAGACGCGAACAACTCTGCCTCGGTATATGTTGCCAACAAGACTCTTTTCAGATGGTCGTTCAATGTGGAATTCCAGAAGATTTCCATTTTCAACCAGTGCAATTCGGTTTTCATAGGTTGCAGAATTAATTAGTATGTCTGTTTTCATGTTGTGGTATGAATGAATTCGGGTTTTTTTTGGGAATTACAAAATTATCTTAAACAGACAAAAAAGCAATACCAGCCAAGCTGATTGAAACCAAAAACAATACATCAAGACAAGGGCTAGTGCCACAAGAATTTGGCTAAATAATAGGATTTTGACCATAGTGCCACAAGTTAAGTTGAGCTGTTTTTAAAAAGGTTTGAATTTTAATATTATTTCTATTGCGACATATTTGTTTCATATAGTTAAAAGAACAAAGAATCAGTTATATATGGTTATTTATCCTGTTCATGATTAATAATTATGGTTTTGCTAATTTAAAAAAATACAATTCTATGTTTAGTGTTATCATCCCATCTTTTAACAGAGCTGTTTTGCTCAAAAAATCAATTGAATCGGTTTTGTCACAGTCTATGTCTTGTGGTGAAATCGTGATTATTGATGATGGCTCAACAGACGAAACTTCATCTGTTATTAAAAAATTACAAAGCAAAAATCAGATTCCAATCCGATATTTTTTTCAAAATAATATGGGGGCTGCTGCAGCGAGGAACAAGGGGGTTGTTGAGTCTCAATACGATTATATCTGCTTTCTTGATTCAGATGATTGTTTTGTTCCAGAGAAAATCCAGATGCAGTATCAGGCAATGGTTAACCACCCAAATTATCTTATTTCCCATACTAGAGAAATTTGGTATAGACGCGGAGTCCTGATTAATCAAAAGAAGAAACATCAACCTCCCCATGGAGATATTTTTAAACGTTGTCTGCCAATGTGTGTTGTCGGTTTTTCTACTGTAATGGTGCGTCGGGAAATATTTGACAAATTTGGATTTTTTGATGAAACAATGATATGTTGCGAGGATTATGATTACTGGCTTAAAGTGAGCACTGTTGAAAATTTTCTTTTGGTTGCTCAACCCCTTACTGTAAAGAATGGTGGTAGGGAAGATCAGCTTTCAGTTGTTCATCGAATGGGAATGGATAAATATCGTATTCGCTCGATCCTTAATTTATTAGATAATAGTAATCTTACTGCTCAGCAGGCATTTTTGGCAGTGGAAGAGCTAAAGAAAAAAGCGAAAATATATGGCAACGGTTGTATTAAGCATGGCCGTGAAGAAGAGGGTCGCAGGTATTTGGACTTACTTATGAAATACCAGCGATGAAAAATCAGCTATAATTACTTGAACTGTGTCATACGGAAATCCTTCAAAATATATCCGACATCTTTATGTTGATGATAAGTGCCGTGATGATCTCTATACACAAGAGATCATAGAGAGAAGCGGATTGCCCGCTACTTTTATCGGGAGTAATGAATCACCTGAAATTATTGGCAGGTATCCTGAAAACTTAAACATTGGCAAACAGGCTCTTTTCCTTTGCAGGAACAAAGGACGTTTCTTTAAGCCCTGTCCTGCTACACGTGAATATAACTGTTGCGATTATCATGTGTTAAATATAGGCATGAATTGTCCCATGGATTGTGTCTATTGTATTCTACAGGCATATTTGAATAATCCATGGTTGTCATTTTTTGTAAATATTAAAGATCTGTTTCATGAGCTTGATGTAATTCTAAAGGGAAATAGCGACGGTTTTTATCGTATTGGAACTGGTGAGTTCACAGATAGTCTAGCAATTGACAACTTGACTGGCTTAAGCAGACATCTGGTGCAATATATCAGTCAAACTTCTAATGCCGTATTGGAGCTTAAGACCAAAAGTGCTGTTATTGATAACCTTAAGGGACTTGATCATAATAACAAAGTTGTGGTTGGTTGGTCCTTGAACAGTCCAATAATTATGACTGGTGAAGAAATAAGAACCGCGAGTATTGATGAGAGGTTGGCAGCAGCTAAACGTTGTGCCTCATGGGGTTATAAACTTGCATTTCACTTTGATCCGGTGATTTATCATCAAGGGTGGCAGGAAGGATATCGCGAAACCATTGAGAAATTATTTGAGCAGATACCTGAGGACAAAATAGCATGGATCAGCATAGGGGCTCTTCGATATTTACCATCTCTTAAGACGATAGCCACGGATCGTTTTCCTGGATCAAATATTTTTTATGAGGAATTTATTGACGGCCTGGACGGTAAATCTCGATATTTTAGGACATTACGGGTTGAGATGTACAAGTATATTACCCAGGAAATTTCCAGGTTTGCCAGCAGTAATACCTGTATTTATTTCTGCATGGAAAGTGATGTCATATGGAAGCAAGTTTTTGGTTTCACTCCAGCAGAAAAAGGAGGATTGCCATTAATGCTGGATAGGAGTATAAGGGCGTGTCAATAATTCAGGTAGATCTTTAACTGTATGTGATAAAAGATAAATGTTTATCAAATCCTCTCTTGAGTTTTTTGTGGTAAATATACTTCTTTCCATTTAAAAGCGAAGGTTTGTAAATGGATTTCTTGTTAAGAGATTTTGTTGTCCTGCAAGGATATCATCGACGTTAAGAGTCTATTACATGGCTATGACAATTTATAATAATAGTTAGATAAGTTTGAAAAAGAAGAGTAGTGGTCTGGATTTTTCTTCATTTAGCATTATTATATTTTTTACAAATTAAATAACATCAGGAAAGGAATTTAAACAGGTGAAATATGATTAATAAAGTTATTCTCGTTGGTAATCTTGGTGCAGATCCTGAAATCCGTTATACCCAAGGTGGTACGCCGGTAGCAAATTTTAATATTGCCACTACTGAATCATGGCGGAATCAGGACGGCGGTAAAGAGGAACATACAGAATGGCATAAGATAGTAGTATGGCGAAAACTTGCAGAGATTTGCGGGGAATATCTGAGTAAGGGGTCCAAGATATACCTGGAAGGAAGAATAAGAACTAGAAAATGGCAGGATCGCGATGGTAATGATCGGTATACAACAGAGATCGAAGCCCGGGATATTCAATTTCTTTCAACACGTGGAGGTGGAACAGGTGGCTCAACTGGTAGCAGTCAAGGGCAAGATCAGGGACAGTCATACAGTGAGCCTCCTCCTGGTGTTGGTGATGATGTTCCATTTTAAAGCCATGTTTTTTGACAAGCTTAACTTGTAAATTGTTTCTGAGCATTTTTAATGTTGTGTCTTGTTTAATACACATCGCTTATTTGTGTTTGTAATTCACTGTTTTTGAAAGAACTTTTATTTAACAGGAAGTTTTTACTCAAATAACAGCCAATAATTTTTTTGATCCAAGCTGATTTAACGATCATCAGGTTTTTTTATGGAATATTATGAAATATTAGGTGTTTCCAAGACTGCTTCTGTTGGTGAAATTAAAAAAGCATATAGAAAACTTGCTTTAAAATATCATCCAGACAAGACCAATGGGGATAAGGCAGCAGAAGCAAAATTCAAAGAAATCAGTGAAGCATATGCAGTTTTATCAGATCCGCAGAAAAGACAACAATATGACACCTTTGGTTCTGATGGATTTCACCAGCGATACTCACAGGAAGATATTTTCAATGGATTTGATCTCAATGATATTTTAAGGCAATTTGGTTTCGGTGGGGCTTCTTTTGGTTCATCATCCTCACAGAGATCAGGCCATCCTGGAGGGGGTGGAAGTCCTTTCGATTCTATCTTTGGACAGACAGGAGGAATGGGTGGAAATATGGGTGGTGGGTGCCAGGGAGGAGGGTGCAGGAGTCAGGCACAACCTGTTAAAGGTGCTGATCAAACTTATGAGATAAGCATTTCTTTGGAGGATGTACTGGGTGGGAGTGAAAAGACCATAAATTTAAGAAGAAACGGTCAAGATAAAAATGTCTCAGTGAAAATCCCTAAAGGTATTGAAACTGGCAAGCGTTTGCGACTCTCAGGGAAAGGTGCTCCATCTCCAAATAATGGACCTGCTGGTGATTTATACTTAAAAATAAACATTAATCCTCACGGAATATTTGAGCGTGATGGAGATAATCTCATACTCAAAAAGAAGATAGCTTTTAGTGAAGCTTGTTTGGGAACTACCATTGAAGTAACAACCTTGGAAAATAAGAAATTCAACGTCAAGGTTCCTCCTGGAGTTCAACAGGAAGGACGTTTGCGCATCAAGGGTTATGGTTTACCTCATGGGCCAATTGGTGAAAGAGGTTCGATTTATGTAAAGATCGCTATCATGATACCTAAGGTTCTTACATCTGAGCAGGATAAATTAGTGACTCAGCTCCAAGAATTAGGATTGTAGAGTTGAAAAACTGTGATTTTTTATTAAAAAAATACTGTGTGTCACAGGCATTTAATTGTCAAGTGAACAGGGGAAATAGCTACACTCAGTTATAAATTTTTAAAATAGATAAATGACAGCATTATGTTGTTTATCTATTTTAAAAAATCTACATCCTTACTTATTTTTCTGAATTATCACTTATAGTACTACATTATAAACGAATTAAGAAGAGAGTTGGTGTGAGTCCATTTTTCTGCTGTGATATTTCAAAAGTTGATTCTGGTCTATATGGAATATGTTGGTGGTGTAAAGAGCTTTGATTAACAGTATGCACTGTGTTTGGTGCGGAGAATTGACCCTTTGTGTGATTCTTTCTGCTTTTTTTTATATTGTTAGGTGTTTATGCGACTATTTGGCAATTCACTATATTTTATTCTCAACCTGTTAACTGTAAAAGGACAAGGTTTTGCTTAACAAAAAAAAAGCCCTGTTGACGAGTAAAAAATAAAAGTGTTTATACTGTTTATGGCTGGAATATTAGACATAGTCCAGCCAGCTGATTAATAATTCTTATTGGCATAGGCAAGCCAGCCACCAGCTTGAATCAGTTTCATATCAAATGGATTAAGTTTGAAATCACATCGAATGTCATTTTGATCATCGTGGTCATTGCTGGCAGTGACAACCTCATTTTCCAGGTCAACTTTTATGGTAACTTCTCCTGAAAGTGAAAAAAGATCGTTGAGGTCAGGTGGACTTAGTTCGATGGCAAGTATTCCGCAATTGAACATATTCTGTCTGAATATCCGAGCAAAACTCTCACCTAAAACTAAGTTGAAATCGTTGATTTCCAGTGCCCACACAGCATGTTCTCTTGAGGAGCCACAGCCAAAATTAGATCTTGTCACCAGTACTTTGCTATTTTTCATTTCATTGGATTGATGATCGAATCCATTGTCCAAGTGCAAGTCCTCAAGCAGGTGAGGCTTAAGGGCCAGTTTTGTGATTTCAGTTAGGTATTTTGCAGGAATGATTTCATCAGTGTTGATATCATTCCGATCAATGAATATAGCTGGTCCGCCAAATTCAATCATAGTATTCTCCTTAGAACAAAAAAATCTACATATGTGAAATTAATCAAGGAATTGTCTCGGATCAGATATCTCGCCAGTGACGGCAGCTGCTGCTGCACTGTATGGACTCATCAGATGTACCATTCCGCCTTTACCCATGCGTCCGTTAAAATTACGGTTAGTGGTTGATGCGCAAACTTCACCTTCTGCCAATACGCCACTACTCATTCCCAGACAGGCACCGCAGGTAGGGTTCAGTACGCAAAAGCCAGCGTCCATGAAAATACTAATCAGTCCTTCATCCAGTGCCTGTTTATATACAGCAGGAGTTGCTGGAGTTAAGATACCTCTAACGTTTGAAGCTACTTTTTTTCCATTTAATATAGACGCTGCAGCGCGGATGTCCTCAATTCTTCCGTTGGTACAAGAGCCAATGTAGATCTGGTCGACTTTCTCGCCAACCATTTCAGATATATCTTTAACGTTATCAGGTTTGTAGCCGTAAGTTAGCTGAGGTTGCAGATCAGTGACATCAATGGAGATAATTTCGGAATACGATGCATCTGTATCTGAATGCCATTTCTCAAAATCTGTAACTGCCTCGTCAATAGAGCTGTAGTCATCTTTTATGAATTCCCAAAGATAATCAGCTGTTACTTTGTCAGGGAGACAGATGCCACTGGTTGCGCCAGCTTCAACTGCCATATTGCAAAGAGTCATGCGTGAGGCCATATTAAATTGATCAATGATCGGGCCTTGAAATTCAATGATTTGGTCAGTTGCACCATTCACTGTCAGTCTTTTTATTATCTTAAGAATAATATCTTTGGCTGTAATTCCTTTTCCTAAATCACCAGTTATTTCAATTTTAAGGGTTTTGGGTAAGCGAAATGCACAGACACCTTTGGCGATGCCAACTTCCAGGTCAGTGGTTCCGATGCCAGCAGCAAATGCTCCGAAAGCGCCGTGTGTACAGGTATGAGAATCACCCATGATGACAGTGTAACCTGGTCGGATAAATCCCTTTTCAGGAAAGAGTGCATGGCACACACCATTGTGCCCGATATCAAAGAAATCTTTTATATTGTGACGCCGGGCCCAGTCACGCATGATTTTAGCCTGCATAGCAGTTTTACTGTCTTTGGCAGGGGTAACATGATCGATAACCGCTTTGATCTTGTTGGGATCAAAAACCTGGTCCATGCCTTTTTCTATGAGGTCCATTATGGCTATGGGGGTGGTTATCTCGTGACACATGACAACATCTATGTCCAGAATCATGTTTCCAGGAGTTGGCATGTCGCGCAGATGTGCAGCAAATATTTTTTCAGCTATTGTTTGTCCCATTCTCATCCTCCGTTGGGATTTGAGAACAATTAATACTTTATTAATTGATAGATATGTGTAAAATTTAACAAAATGAAACCTTTCTTAATACACGGACAATATGTAACAGTCAATTTTTTTAATACCTCATGAGGGAAAAGTTTTTTTCGACAATAGAAAAACAGTCATTTTTTGTGTACTTCGGAAATTAAACCCAAGGAACTGGTTAATGTTTAACTTTAAATGTGGTGCTTTACTGATTATTGTTGTGTTTTTATCTGTTATTCAAAGTCAAAAAGTTTACTCGGCTCACGGTGTCAGCATAGATGGGAAATTAAAATATAAATCTGACTTTAAAAGGTTTGATTATACCTCAAAAAATGCTCGAAAAGGCGGAAGTTTAGTTCTTCATGATCTTGGCAGTTTTGATAAAATGAATCCCTTTACCCTAAAGGGGACTGCTCCTCTGGGATTGAATCTTTTTGTATTTGAAACTCTTACGCAATCTAGTCTGGATGAACCTTTTGCTCAATACGGGTTGATTGCAAAAGATATTGAACTTGCAACAGATAAACTGTCTGTGACCTTCACAATAGATGATAATGCTAAATTTTCAGATGGAACACATGTAACTCCACAAGATGTGAAGTTTTCATTAGATATCTTGAAAAGCAAAAAATCGCATCCTTCCTATCAGATTTACTTGCAGGATATAATCAGAGCTGAGGTTCTTGATAATCATAAAGTAAAATTTGTTTTTGCCAGAAAAAATCGAGAACTTCATATGATCGCTTCTCAGATACCTGTTCTGTCTCAATCTTTTTATAAAAAATATCCTTTTCAGTTCTCTGCTGAAGAATCTGGAAAATCTATGCAAGCCCCATTGGGTTCCGGTCCATATATTATTGACAAAGTGATACCCGGTAAATCAATCCGTTACCGTCGAAATCACAATTATTGGGCTATTGATCATCCGGTGCGTAAGGGGCTTTATAATTTTGACACTATTACTGTTGAATATTATAAAGATCAGATAGTCAGTCTTGAGGCTTTTAAGGCTGGAGAATTTGATTTCATGAATATTAATATTGCCAAACAGTGGGTGCGTGATTTAGATGGCCCTATGTTCTCAAGTGGTAAGTTGAAAAAAATGAGATATCCTCATAAAAACAATGCTGGTATGCAGGGTTTTGTCTTCAATACACGCAAGAAAGTGTTCCAAGATCTACAAGTACGCAAAGCATTAGGGTATGCTCTGGATTTTGAATGGATAAATAAAACATTGTTTTTTGATCAATACACTCGATCAAGCAGTTATTTTTCAAATTCCAATCTTGCGGCTACAGGATTACCAGGAGAAGCTGAAAAGCTACTCCTTTCACCATTTGAAAATACATTACCAGCGGCTGTATTCACTGAGCTATTAATAGCACCATCAACAGCACCTCCATCTAGTTTACGTTCTAACTTAAGATATGCGAGTAAAATTTTAAAAAAAGCTGGCTGGGTAATTAAAGATGGGGTGAGGCAAAACAGTAAAGGTGATAAGCTGAATTTTGAAATTTTGCTTGCCAGTCCTTCCTTTGAAAGAGTCATGGCTCCTTTGGTTAAGAATTTACAAAAAATTGGAGTTACAGCAAGTTATCGTACTGCCGATATCGCCCTTTATGAAGACAGGATTAAGAGATTTGACTATGATATGGTAGTTAACGTTTTTGGCCAATCTCAATCGCCTGGAAATGAGCAGCGTGGAATGTGGCATTCCCAGACGGTAAATCAACCGGGTTCTCGGAATTTGGCTGGCGTGTCTGATCCAGCGATAGACAAGCTTGTTGACTCTATAATATATGCTGAGACCCAAGAGGATTTGACTGTAGCCAGCATGGCGCTTGATCGCGTGTTGTGGCATAATTACTATGTGATACCTAATTGGTATTTAAACAGTCATCGATTAACTTATAATGCAGGTTTTGCTCAACCAGACATTCTGCCATTGTATTATAATCCCTATCAATTCTTGATGACGTGGTGGAAAAAAGAAAATTAATTTAAGCTATATGGGATTTTTTGTTATTATTATTTTCTAAATACAGATGCCAGGCATCTTTGATAAAAAACATACAATTACAGGTGTAGATTTTAAATTATATAGAATATATAGAAGATACGATTTGAAATTTTATTTGATCAGTGATCATTCAATTTTTGAGTCAAAATGGTGAATAAAATAAACATACATATGGTTACCTAGATGAACATTTTTCAGGAAGAAGATCTGGTTCAGCCTTCCAAGTTTAAGGTCCTTTTTGTAGATGATGATACGATCAATGTCGAGACCTTTTCTGTCTCTTTTCAAGACGAATATCATATTTTAACAGCAACGTCTGGCGAAGAGGGATTGAGTATATTTAACAGGGAAGAAGATATATCCATGGTGATTTCTGATCAGCGGATGCCTGGAATATCAGGTGTTGATTTGCTTACTCAGATTTACTCGTTAAATCCTGAAACTATTCGTATAATCATAACGGGTTATATGGATGTGACGGATATTATTGATTCCATCAATATGGGACACATTTATCAATATATACTGAAACCCTGGGATATTAATCAACTACGACTTATCCTTAGCAAGGCGGCACAGACATGGAAACTAGCACGTGAAAACAAGATATTAAATCTTAAACTTAAAGAAAAGAATCTGCTGCTTAAGAAAGTTAACGAAAGCTTGAGTATTTCAGAGAGTCGTTTGCGCCATCTTGCAAATGTTTTGATAAGTGCTCAGGAAAATGAACGTAAGCGTATCGCCATGGAGCTTCATGATGAGCTCGGGCAATCTCTTGCAGCTGTAAAGTTACAGATAAGAGTAATTAAAAATCAGGTTGGGCCAGATGATGCTCATGGGCAGGAAATAAAAGAAAAACTTGAGATATTACGACAGTGCCTTAATGAAATTATAGAAAATGTTAGAAGGCTATCAAAGGATCTAAGTCCTGTGATTATTGATGATCTTGGTCTTGATGCAGCCATTGATAACCTTGTTGAAAATTTTTCAAGGTACAATGACATTAAATGCACATATAAAACGGTTAGAATAGCAACACTTTTTGATTCTGATGCGCATCGCCTCATTTATAGACTAATCCAGGAAGCCTTAAATAATGTCAGGAGACACTCCGGGGCAACAAGTTTAAGTGTTGATATAAAGATTAAAAATGGATTTGTTTCTATTCAAATTCGTGATAATGGGAAGGGGTTTAATGTGCAGAAAGCCATGCAAAAATCTGTTAGTAAGCGTGGAATTGGCCTATCTGCTATGACTGAGCGAGGCAATATGCTTGGCGGAATGGTTGACATTGGTAGTCAGCCCAATGCCGGCACAACGGTTTTAATTACCATCCCAATCCCTAAAACTTCTTAAGCCTTTTTATTATTTTATAAAACTTTTTATTCATGAGTCTTTTACAAAGTGAATTTCAGTTAATACTGCATTCCCTTCAAGAGACCCAGAAATTCGGCATTTTTCTTGGTGAAATTGTTGAACCTGGAGATACTTTGTTATTGTTAGGTGATCTTGGGGCAGGAAAAACAACATTGACTCAGTTTATTGCTCAAGGATTGAGCGTACCTCCTAACTGTTATGTTACCAGTCCCTCCTTTAATCTTCTCCATGAATATCCTGGTAGAATTCCTTTATATCATATCGATTGTTATAGGCTTTCAGGGGAAGATGACGTGGAAGAGGCAGGGTTACTTGATTATATAGAAACCAATGGTGTTTCTGTAATAGAATGGCCAGATAGGTTGGGTTACTTTATGCCTTCCTCCCGTATGGAAATTATTCTCCATACAGAATTATCAGGTGCCAGAAATGTTTTAATAAAAGTGATTGGCGACACTTGGAAAGAAAAAATTGATTTGATACAGAAAAAGCTTAATTCCTTACAATTTACTAGTGTTTAAAGAAGAAACTAGTTGTCATCAATTGAAATAATTTAAATGTTTTTTGTTCTTCTTGCGGGCTGCCCTCTAAAAACCAACCCCTCTTTAAATATTTGACGAGTTGGTTAAGATATTTTTTTGCAAGCAGTTTTTTTTTTGTGCTACTTTGTGGGCGTTTTAAGGAAATTTTTTATAAATAGTTGATTGTATTCTATAGAATCAACAAGGCTGACTTTTTTTCAATAATGAGAAAAAGATTAAAGCTTGCATGTTTTTCACATGTTTTTTCATTGTACCTCTATTCTTACACGAAAAAGCCGTAACTTAATCCAGGTGAAAATATGAGCTTAATGGATACAATTTTATTATGTTAAATCAATGAGATATTCAAATAACATTGGGTCAATTTAACAGATCATTAACCTTCAACTTGAAAATGTCAAATTATGTTGCCTAAAAAAACGATTCAATTAAAAGACTGCTTGAAACACTACACCTACGACCAAGATAAAGTATGTACACCCGAAGAGACTATTGAACGATTCCACAAACGGCTGGATGAAATAAATCTTGATATTTTACGGGAAGTTAGACGTATTGATAACGGCCGACTGGATATCCCTGTCTATTTTAGTTTGACCGGCAAGGATGCCTTTGAGACTATTGGCAACAAGAAACAAATGGGAAAAGGTTCTACTCCTGAGCAATCAAGGGCAAGTGCCTGTATGGAACTGGGAGAAAGATTTAGTTTTTTTAGTTTTCTGAAAAATTCTGATAATTTTGTGGTTGGTGACTACAAAGAAATGAAAGAGGCGGGGTATCCGGTACTTGCTATTGAGAAATTATTGGAATCCGTTCATGATACAAATCTTAAGGTTGAAGTGCTTGAACAACTGCTAGACGGTTTGCCAATGCGTTGGACTTGGGCCACTAATATATCTATCAGCGAGGATTATTTGATTCCCTTCAGCTGGTTTTTTGCAATCAATGAATTTAATGGCCCTTCAGCAGGTAACTCCTATGAAGAATCCATTCTTCAGGGTGTAAGTGAAATAATTGAACGCCACGTTTGTGCTGTGGTAACTAGGGATCAAATTAATACTCCAGGAATAGATCATGATTCCATTACCGACCCAGTTGCCAAGGAGCTTCTTGAGAAATTTAAGAAATGTGGAATAGAAGTTTATATAAACGATTTTTCACTTGATACAGGAATGCCTACTGTCGGCGCACTTTGTTGGGATCCTTCAACATTTCCAGAAAAAAGTGAATTGGTATACACCGCAGGAACCACTCCAGACCCTGATAAAGCCCTTATCCGTGCATTAACAGAGATAGCGCAGCTTGCAGGTGATTTTAATACTGGTGCCAATTATGTTGCAAGTGGTTTGCCTAAGCCATTGAGTCTTGATGAGGTAGATTATGTGGTTCGACCAGAACGAACCATAGCGCTTGATGAGATGCCAAATATTGGCGATGACAACATGTATCAGGAGATACAGAATTACCTTGAAGTGCTCAAGAAAATCAATATGGAAGTGTTTATTATTGATACTATGCATCCGGAATTAAAAATCCCAACAATATATACAATTATTCCAGGAGCACATTTTCGCGAGAGGGCCGCTGGTGGTGATGCAGCTCTTTTTGCGGCTAAACTTGCTGCAGAACTTCTTGACCCTGAAAGCCTAGATAAAAAGTTGGCAGATATGGAAAAAATTCTTCCAGATGCTTACTACTTAGAGTTTTACAGAGGAAAAAATTTATATAATCAGGGTATGGTCATAGAAGCTCTTGATCTTTTTGAACGTGCCTTGCAGATGGACCCTAATGAAGAAGATATGCCATATCTTTATTCATTTCAGGGGTGCTGTCTCAGAGATATGGAAAAATATGAAGATGCTATCAATGTATTAGAAAAAGGAAGAAAGATAGATGATGAGCGTCCTGATCTTCATAATATTTTAGGTGTTTGTCATTTTAAACAGGATTCTTACGAAAAGGCTGTTTTTCATTTTCAAAGGGCTGTTGAATTAAATCCAGTCTCTGCTATTGATTACGCAAACCTGGCATTGAATCTTGAAAAGCTAGAGCGTAATCATGAGGCGATAATGAACTATCAGACTGCTCTGGCAATGAATCCTGAAATTGAATTTGCCAGATTGAGACTTTCCAAACTGTTGGATCTTGAAAATAACAGTAAATAATTTCTAGCTGAAATTGTTGTAGCATGTACATGATATTTTGAAAAATAGTCATATAAAGAATCCGGTCAGGCAGCTAACGTCTAATAGGACTTTTTTTTACAGATAAGAATATATGAATAAAAAATCGAAGATACAAAGACCTGCGGTTTTTCTTGATCGTGATGGTACCATTAATGAGCAGATGGGTTATATCAATCATGCCAGCAGGTTTCATCTTTTGCCTGATGTCGCTAAAGCAATCAAAATACTCAACAACCATGATATACCCGTTGTTGTAGTTACCAATCAGTCTGGTTTGGCTCGGGGCTATTTCCCAGAAGAACTTCTTGTGGAAGTCCATGATAAAATGAATAGACTCCTAAACGACGCGGGGGCTGTTATTGATGGATTGTATATCTGTCCCCATCATCCTGAAGCAAAAGAGGAACGTTATCGGGAGAATTGTGAGTGCAGAAAACCTAAAACAGGTCTTCTGCAACAGGCAGCAGAGGAGATGCAACTAGATTTAAGTCGATCTTTTATGGTTGGTGATAGATGGTCGGATTTAAAATGTGGACATAATGCAGGGACAGCTACAGTTCTCGTGCTTACAGGTTATGGCAGAGGAGACCTGCAATATATTGGACCAAAGCAAGAACTTCAGCCAGATTTTCAGGCTAAGGGTTTACTGGAAGCTGTGAAATGGATTATTGCTAGAATGGGATTGTCAGAAGTTAAAAAATAGTAAAGCATACATTCCATCCATTTTGAGTGATGGTGTTGAGCAGGGGAGATTTGATTTCTTCAGGCATAAAATTATAAGCTTCGGGCTTACTTTCACGATAATTTTCAATACCCCATTCTCGTCCTGTTTGAACATGGAAAAATGGTTTAGGGAAACTAAACCAGCCTTTTTTAATACTTTTAGAGAAAAAATCCCACTTAACAAGACGATACCGATCGCTCATTGCCACAGTCTTGGTGTTATTATCAAAATATAAATGAAGCTCATAGAGACTTTTTATTTGTTTTGCTTCGAGTTTGTTTTGCCAGCTATTATTACTTGTTTCCCATGTAACAATCAGTTTTTCTTTTTTTTGTATAACTGTAACTGGAGAGTTGAAAGTGTTTACTTCCTGTAAAAGAGAAAGAAGCAAGCTATGAATAACAGGCTCACCTTTTCCTGGAAAAAACCAAGACTTTTTAATGATAACATTGAGAGATGGGATTAATGAAATAAAGCAGCAGAGGGACCAGATGCCTATTCCTGTCAGTAACTGTTGTTGGTCAATATTGTTTTTAATAACAAGCAGGGGGAGCAGGAAAAAAATATACACTAAGGTTAATAAGGATAATCCCGTCAACATGTAGAGGTATTTTTTTAGCATTGGTCAAATTGAAGCGTTTTTGTAGCTGAGTCCATCTGTGTCTTCAGGCCAATTGGAAGTGAGTAGTTTTCTTTTTGGTGTCCTGCCGGGAAGTTTTCCCAGACAGGATAATCTGTGCCTTGTATTAGTTCAAGAATACGTCCCCGTAATTGTTTTTGATAGATTTTGTTATGTTCTCTGTCAAGCCTACCCGAATCAAAAGAGCCGAGAATCAATCCAGCAAGGTTTTTCAGTTTTTCATTTAAAGACAACTGAGTCAGCATTCTATCTATTTTATACATGGGTTCACCGGTATCTTCAAGAAACAGAATTTTTCCTTGCGTTTTAATATCCCATGGAGTTCCAAGGAGGTGAACAATGGTTGCCAGATTTCCTCCCTGCATAACACCGTAACTATTGCCTGGTCTTATTATTTTTATTTTATCAGCAAGATTATATCGGTTTAATTTCCCAGTAATTGCTTTGAAAAAAAATTGAAGTGACAGGTCATCATTTTTTATCAGGGAGTTAACAACTGGTCCATGGATTGAGGAAATACCTGTTTTTTGCCAGATTCCGTTGAGTAGGGTTGTGATGTCGCTGAATCCAATAAGCAGTTTGGGTTTGTTCTGCAATTTGCTTAAATTGATGAGGTTTATCAATCGCAGGCAACCATATCCACCACGAGTTGCCATGAGAGCTTGGGTGCTATTGTCATTCCACATGTCGTGAAACTCTTTTGCACGTACGGAGTCTTCTGCCGCAAGATATCCAGAATGTGATGGAGGTGTTTGAGAATGCTTAATATGGAAACCAGCGTTTTGAAGGATATTTATTCCAGCGTTTATTTGTTTTTGTTCTCTGGTGATTCCAGCTGGCGAGATCAGGCCAATTGTATCTCCTGGTTGTAACCATAAAGGATAAGATGAAGATTCGTTAACCATCTTTTTGTAATTTAGTGTGAATTAGCAGTAGGCCATTTAGGGTTAGGAGAGGATTAATTTCCTGAATCACTTCACTGTAGGGAGAAATGAGGCTTGCCATTCCTCCTGTTGCAATCGTATTTACGGTCTCATTCTGTGGTGCGAGTTCTTCAATTATTTTTTTTACCATTCTATCTACCATTCCACCAAAGCCATATAGAATTCCTGAGCGCATGGCAGTAATCGTGGTTGTTCCAATAACTTTTTCAGGCGGCTGATCAATAGTGATTCGTGGTAATTTAGCTGTTCTGTTGGCAAGGGCATCTAGAGAAATGGCAATACCTGGCATGATTGTGCCGCCAAGATATTGTTTTTGGGCGGTGACACAGTCAAATGTGATTGCAGTTCCAAAATCAATAACTATCAGATTTGATTTAAATTTTTCCCAAGCAGCAACAGCATTTACAATTCGATCTGCACCAATCTCGGCAGGGTTGTCAGTTTCAATCTTAATACCTGTTTGAGTGGAGTGTGAAATCGCTACTGGATCTGATAATAGTTGCTTTCCCAAATATTTTTTTGCAAAGGCCAACCAACTTGTTTCCAGGGTTGGCACAACACTGGCGATGATAAATCCTTTGATTTCAGAAATATCGATGGCAGCCATCTGGAAAAGTGAATGGTAGCGTATCGCAAGTTCATCAGCAGTCCTATCTTGGTCTGATTTCAGGCGCCATTGGTTTATAAGCTTGCCACCGTTAAAGACTCCGCTTACTGTATGGGAGTTTCCTACATCTACACAAAGAAGCATAGTTTATCCTGTAAATATTTGATAATTAGTTGTATTATAGCTTATATTTATCTAAAATTCCAGCATGCTGGTTCATATCAGTTTGATACTAAACAAAAAGGTGCTTTATGACACGTTTTATGCAGGTACTAACTACTGTAGAGCATGAAAAGGATGCAGAAACCATCGCTGGTATATTGCTAGAAAAACGTCTTGTTGCCTGTGTTCAAATTTCAAGTTGCTCAAGCATGTATCACTGGCAAGGTGCTGTTGAGAATACAAAAGAATTTGTACTTGTCATGAAAACAAGAGCAGATTTATTGTTAATTTTACAAGATGTCTTAGAAACAATCCATCCCTATGATGTTCCAGAGATATTAGCTACGGAAGTTGTGGCAGGGAACAGGCGATATCTTGACTGGTTTAACAGTGAACTGCTACCAGAGACAAAAGGTTCTTGATTCCTTAAGTTTTAAACAGTTATAATCCAAATTATCAGTTTTTGATTTAACAGAGAAATCGGCTTCCCTGCCCAAAACGCGAACAAGGATTACTAAATGGAGATTAATTCATCAACGCGACGCAGGAGAAAAAAAATATTTAAATGTCATTGCTGTAAAGAGGAAAAGCCATTTTGTTGGAATTGTTCGTGTGATTTTCAAATTTGCCCAGAATGTTTTACTGAAAACAAGTGGGGGATTAGTAATGGTCCAACTTGGATTTGTCCTGATTGTGAACGAGTACATTTAATGGAATAAAAGTAGGTTTTCATTTTCATGAAAGCTTGGCATATCAATAAGCTATATAAGAGGAGTGACAATTGAGCTATCAAAAGATCCATAAAATTCTTGTGAAAGCTGATGAATTTAGTCGTGCTGAAGATTGTGTCTCAGAATTTTTTTCTAAAACAACATTGATTAATTACGACTCTCTTACAATTTCGCAGGATGATTCATTGCAGGGTTCTCAGGGAATTTTTTGGTATGAGATGGAAAGCAGCATCAATACCAATAGAAAAGATATGGATGATTTTGTAAGTGAATTGAAACAGGCAGGAGTCGTTGAACTAAGTAAAATCCACGAGCTTGAAGATCCTTACTTGCGTAAATTGTTTCATATTATTGCTCACTTTGTTGATGGTCTTATAGGAATTGATTCTACTTTTTATAATATAAATGAAGGGTCACATTGGCTTTCTGATTCTGAAAAGCAAAATATACAAAAAAACCCTGAACAGTATTGGTTACTTCATGTAACAGGGAGCTTCACCTCCCGTGAGGATGTTTCATTTCTACATGGTGCTTGAGCTCACTACCATTTTTTTTAAAAAAAGGTTATATCTCTTTCCATTTATAATGGAGCAGGGGGCCACAGCCTGAGGGGTTGCGGACAATTAGCTGCTCGGAACCTAATTTTATCAACGAACTCATGTATTTGATACTATGGTGAAATGCCAGTAGATTGTCGTTGTAAATAGTGTGATATGTAGAAAACGCAGAGGCAAGAGTACAGCCAGTTCCATGTGAATTCTTAGATAGTATACGTGGATGTGTGGCCGATTCGATCTCGATTTTTCCTTTATATTTAAAGACGAAATAATCTGTTATATCCTTCATATCATCGGCGTGGCCTCCTTTTAATAATATCGACTGTAAGTTGGCAAACTCGGACAGCAGGAGTCTTGATGCACTTAAGGCTTCTGTTTTTGAGGTTACTTTTTTATTGGTTAATGTTTCAAGTTCAGGAATATTTGGAGTTAAAACTGAAACTCGATTAATCAATTTATCTGGACGATGAGTTTCTTGTTCTTGCCTGAAGAGTTGCTGCCCCGTTGTAGCATTCATTACAGGGTCATATACGATTGTTCCCTCAAATGTATCAAGGCTTTGAGCAATCGCTTCTGAATTCGTAATATCCCCTACCATACCTATTTTAACATGTGTTACATTATGATCTTGAAAAACTGCGAAAATTTGTTTTTTTATCAATTCCGGTGATAAGGCGTTGATATTTGTGACGCCATATGAATTTTGGACGGTTATACAGGTAATTACTGCCGCACAGTAGCCACCGATAGTAGTAATAGTCTTAAGGTCTGCTTGGATTCCTGCGCCTCCACATGGATCGGAACCAGCAATAACCAGAATAGTCTGTATCATATCTTTTGACTTGTTTTTGATTGGCATGTAAAGTAGATGGCGAAAAGTTTGATTCGATAATCATTAGCAAGATCTTGCATAAATGAAATATGTTTAAACTTCTTGATCAATATATAATATATAAAATATTTGCAAGCAGACAATGATTAAACAGTTAAGTGATTACAAAGTTTATTTGACGCTTGGCATTGCTTGGTAATTCATGGTTGCCATATACGAAATATAAAAATAGTTGAAAAGATTTTTCTGCTCAATTATTCTCAACTCCAGCACATAATCTGACTAGATTAGAATCAAACATCTATTTATGTGTTCGAATTGGCTTATACGTTAAAAAGCCGATTTTTTTCAAGTAAAATTCAGCTAATGTTTTTTTGAAATCTTATGCAAGCACAACAAAAACACCAGTACGATGAATCAAAAATAAAGACACTCAGTTCACTTGAACATATCAAGAAAAGACCGGGAATGTACATTGGACGACTCGGTGACGGGTCTCATCCAGATGACGGTATCTACATACTTTTAAAAGAAGTTATAGATAATGCTGTTGACGAATATATTATGGGTGCTGGTAATGAGGTGATGGTTTACCTTGAAGATGATGGTTTTTGCAGGGTTAGAGATTACGGTCGTGGAATTCCTCTGGGAAAAGTTGTTGAATGTGTATCTGTTATTAATACAGGCGCAAAATACAACACCGATGTTTTTCAGTTTTCTGTTGGCTTAAATGGTGTAGGTACCAAAGCTGTTAATGCCTTATCTTCAACTTTTTCTGTATCTGCATTTAGAGAGGGATTGTACAAAAAAGCTTTTTTTGACCACGGGACACTGGTGAGCGAGGAGGACGGTAAAACAAAGGAAAAAAATGGAACACTCATTGAGTTTTTTCCAGACCCTGAATTGTTTCCAGATTATAAGTTCGACAAGGAATTTGTTCAGAAAAGACTTTGGCGCTACGCTTATTTGAATGCTGGTATCAAGCTGCATCTTGAAAATGAAATATATTATTCTGAAAACGGTTTACAGGACCTTCTGGCAGCAGAGTTAAATGGTAATGCTTTGTACGATCCTATTTGTTATTCAGACAACTTACTTGAATTCGCTTTTACTCATACTGATGATTATGGAGACACCTATTTTTCTTTTGTTAATGGGACGTATACTTCTGAGGGTGGAACACACCTGTCTGCTTTTCGTGAAGGGGTTTTAAAAGGAGTCAATGAGTTTAGCGGAAAAAAATACACTGGAAAAGATGTGCGAGATGGTATCGTTGGTACCTTAGCGGTCAAGGTACAGGAACCGGTATTTGAATCTCAGACGAAAAATAAGCTTGGGAACACTGAAATACGATCATGGATTGTAAATAATGTAAAAGATGCTGTTGCAACGCATCTTTATAAATATCCTGAAGCCGCTGAACTCCTTATGGATAAGGTTCACCGTAATGAAAGAGTTCGACGCGAATTGCAATCTGTTCGACGAGAGGCAAAGGCAAAAGCTCGAAAAGTAGCACTGAAGATCCCAAATTTAAAAGATTGCAAGTTTCATCCATCCAAAAAAAAACCTTCCAAGCCTGGTCAGGAAAATATGGTTTTTCTTACAGAGGGACAGTCTGCAGCTGGCTCCATAGTCAGTTCCAGAGATCCTATGACTCAGGCTGTTTTCTCATTGAAGGGTAAGCCTATGAACGTGCTGGGGCACAAATTGGATTTACTTTATAAAAATGATGAAATGTACAGTCTTATGCGTGCACTTGACATTGAAGAATCAGTAGGAAATTTACGATTTGATAAAGTTGTTCTCGCAACAGATGCAGATGTTGATGGGCTTCATATCCGTAATTTACTGTTAACTTTCTTTCTCCACTATTTCGAACCATTGATAAAGCTAGGTCATGTCTACATCTTGGAGACACCTATTTTCAGGGTAAGGAATAAGAAGAAAACAAAATATTGTTACAGTGATCAAGAGAAAAAAGGTGCTGTAAAAGATTTGAAGGGCAGGGGAAGCGCTGATAAAAATGTTGAAATCACTAGATTTAAAGGACTTGGTGAGATTTCCCCCCCAGAGTTCAAGCAGTTTATCGGTACAGACATGCGACTTAAGCAGGTTCGAATTGACTCCTTGAGTGAAGTAAGTAGAGTGTTGAAATTCTATATGGGCAAAAATACTCCGGAAAGAAAGGAATATATTATGAAAAATCTGGTTTGATATTAACAAAATGACAGTGATTAAAGAAGATAATACCCAATACGGGAAGTTGCATCAGCTTTTTGACAGCAACTTTCTTGACTACACTTCGTATGTTATCCGAGAGCGAGCTATTCCTAACGTGGATGATGGGCTGAAACCTGTCCAGCGACGTATTTTACAGACGCTTTTCAATATGGATGATGGACGATTTAACAAGGTTGCCAATGTGGTTGGTGACACCATGAAGTTGCATCCTCATGGTGACGCCTCAATTTTTGCCGCTTTGGTAAATTTGGCAAACAAAGGCCTTTTGATAGATCGTCAGGGGAATTTTGGTAACATTTATACAGGTGATCAGGCATCTGCCGCACGCTATATTGAATGTAGGTTATCAACTCTTGCAAAAGAGACTCTTTTTAATAAGGAGTTAACCGAAACTGTTGAATCTTACGATGGAAGATTACAGGAACCGGTATCATTACCAGCAAAAATCCCACTTCTTTTATTGCTGGGGGCTGAGGGTATTGCTGTTGGAATGGCGACGAAAATAATGCCCCATAATTTCTGCGAATTGCTAGAGTCACAGATTCATTATCTCAATGGTGAGGAATTCACACTTTTTCCTGATTTTCCACGAGGTGGTATAGTTGATGTTTCTGATTATGAGAATGGGAATGGAAGGTTGAGATGCAGGGCTAGAATTGAAGAAACTGATGAAAAAACCATCACTATTAAAGAGTTGCCATATAACGTAACAACGCAGGTTTTGATTGATTCTGTCGAAAAAGCAGCAAAATCTGGCAAGGTACGAATTGCTTCAATAAATGACTATACTGCAGAAGAAGTTGAAGTGGAAATAAAGCTTCCAAGAGGTGTTTACGCGAAGGAGACGATTAAAGGATTATACGCGTTTACTGATTGCGAGGTCAGTGTTTCACCAAATCTGGTACTTATTAAAGATAATATGCCACGCATTTTATCTGTGGAGCAAGTTTTAGAGCATAACACCGAGAAGCTTGTAAGAGATTTGCAAAAAGAACTTACCATCGAGCTTGATAAGCTTAAGGAGAAGTTGCATGCCAGAAAATTAGAGCAGATATTTATTGAGGAAAGACTCTATAAACAAATCGAAGAAATCACCAGGCAAGTGGATGTTGTGAAAACTGTACGTTTGTCTCTAGAGCCCTTTAATGATGAGTTTGCACGAAAAATAACCAGAGATGATATTGAACGGTTACTGGAAATTCGCATTAGAAAAATATCTCGGTATGATATTAATCGACAGTTAAGAGAACTTCGCTCAATAGAAAAGTCCATTAAGCAGGTTCTTAATTCCCTGAAGGATATGAAAGTTTTTACCATAACTTACCTTAAGGGAATACTTGAAAGGTATAGCTCTAACTATCCGCGTTTAAGTGAGATAAGGACGTTTGGAGAAATTGAAGTGAGAGAAGCAGCCTTGTCAAATCTTCAAATTGGTTATAATCGAGAAAGTGGTTTCCTGGGCCACAAGGTGAAACTTGAGGACCAGAAAAAAGATCTGGAATTTTCCTGTTCCGAGTATGATAGAATTCTTGTGATTTTCAAAAATGGGCTTTACAAGATTATGAACGTGGTTGATAAATTTTTCGTGGGAAATGACTTACTCTGGATGGGAAAAGTTCAAAAAAACCAGAGTTTCGATCTTATCTATAAAAATGGTAAAGATAAGTTGACCTACGTGAAGCGTTTCATCACTCCAAGGTTTATTCTTGGACGGGAGTACCGATTATTTGATGAGCATAAACGCTCAGCGATACAGCTACTTGTTGTGGGGAAAGAAAATGTTCGGATCAGGGTAAGCCTTGCGCCTTCAGCCAGGGCAAAGTTTAACAGTCTTGAGATAGATATTAACGACTATCTTGTAAAAGGGGCTGGAGCTAAGGGGAAAAGGGCGAGTAATAGGACTGTTAGGAGAGTTACTGATATCACGGGTAAAAAAGCATCGCCCCGGGCGAAGAACGTACAGATTTAACCTGGTTCAGAGACACTGGATGCGTGTAAGGAGTCAGGTGGTAAAAGAAGTAAAGAAGAATCTTGATGTGTAGTTAAACTTCTTGTTTAAGTTTTCACTATACTGGCCCTCTTTTTTTCAATGATATCTAGTTTGTTTTTTTTATTTGTTGGAGCGAAAATAAATCAGTAAAGCGGATATTCAAAGCAGGCGAGATTTATCAAGTTCACTCTGCTTTGAATATTGAGCCCAAGTTGTTTTTTTAAGTTTATTGTATTTTCACCACGCATTATAGGCGTTTGATAAAATCAGACATATCTGTGCGCAGTTGCTGGTAGCGCTCTGGGCTAAGTCCAGCGCCCAAGGCTGTCTTTTCCGCCATGTCGGTAGGCATAAAATCACTTGGCTCATGTGCGTCACTGTTTACTGAAAGTAGGGCACCGTGCTTCATTGCCAGTTGAGCAACATAGCCATTTGTTAAACTGTGCCCCTTTCTGCTTGTAAGTTCTAGGAATATGCCTCTGGCAGCCGCCATCTTTACTTCCTCTTCAGTGATAAATCCAGGGTGTGCCAACAATTCAACTCCAGCTTCAATAGCGGCAAGGTTGGTTCCTGGGGCAACAGGTTCAACCGGTGTTTCGCCATGAACTACAACTAACCTTGCTCCCAGTTCCCTGGCTTTTGCTGTCAAGGATGCTATCATTTGAGGAGGAACATGGGTTAGTTCAACTCCAGGGATAAGTCGAGTTCTTGAGTAAACGTTTAGGTCATTGGCGGCTTGAACGACTCTAGGCACAACAAAATCTATATTTGAAGAATCGACATGGTCTGTTATGGCTATCGCGTCGTAACCAAGAACCTGTACGCGGCGTAAGTGTTCTGCTGGTACTAGGGCCCCGTCGCTAAAAAGTGTATGTGTGTGAAGGTCTATCATCTTAATTATCCTTTATTGTTTTAAGTGAAAATACTGTCGATTAGTTGTGTTTTGTTAAGATTGTGGTTGAATTGAGATTTGATCGTGATCCTGGAAAGTAGAAGCGGGTATTTTTGACTACTGACTGTTAATCTTCAAGCCCCTCAATAGTTTCATGAGATAAAGCTAAGGTGTTACTTCAACTTTGCCCTTAAGTGAATGTTTCCCTGCTTGTTCTATAAGGCAATTTGCAAAATCACCTACCTTCATGCTTTTCAAATATGGTACGTGAACAATATGGTTTGTGCCTGTTCTTCCTTGTGCAGTGTCCTTTTTCATAGACTCTATTAATATTTCTACAGATTTGCCAAGATATTCTCTATTTTTCTCTAGGCTGATCTGGTCTTGTCTGTTTTGGAATATTTTAAGTCTTTCTGATTTTACTGTTTCTTCTATCTTGTTGTCAAACTTCATAGAGCGAGTGCCAGGTCGATCGGAGTATTTAAAGGAAAATGAACTGTGAAAGCGAACAGAGTTGAGCAGGCTCATGGTTTTCTCAAAGTCTTCATCTGTTTCACCCGGGAAGCCAATGATTATGTCAGTAGCCAGGGCAATCTTTGGTTCAATGGATAAAAGGGTTTGAACTTTATCTCGGTATTTTTCAACTGAATATTTTCGATTCATGTTTTTTAAAATTTTGTTCGATCCAGATTGAACGGGCAGGTGGAAGTGCGGGCAAAGGTTGCCTACACTTGTAAAGCATTCCATTAGTTTTTGGGTCAAATCCTTAGGATTTGAGGTCGTGAAACGAAGTCTTCTTAGCCCCTTTGTTGCCGCAACCATGGTAAGGAGATCTGGAAAGTCAACAGGCTTAGAAGAAACTTTATTGGTTTTCCCGTATGAGTTAACATTTTGACCCAGCAGGGTAATTTCTTTTGTGCCCTTGTTGACAAGCATTTTAATCTCATCGAGGATATCCGAGACAGGTCTGCTGATTTCTCTTCCCCTGGTGGCTGGTACCACGCAGTAGCTGCAGTAGTTGTTGCATCCTTGCATGATGTTGACAAATTTCTTGACATCGGGAGGGGAGGGGGTGCTGATGTTATGGTTTGGGAGATTATGCGCAGCTGGGATAATAAAATTGTCATCAAGCTCAATAGCAATTTCTTTTTTACTTACCCCGGAGGAAATTCGTTGAATCATTTCGGGGAGTTGGGAGATCTGCTGAGTGCCAGTGACTATATCAACGTGGCTCATTTTTTTAAAAATTACATTTCCTTCCTGTTGAGCTACACAGCCAGATACACCGATCAGTAAATTGGGATTTTTGAGTTTATTTTTACGTAAATCTCCCAGGAGGCTATAGACTTTGTGTTCTGCCTTGGCCCTGATGCTACAGGTGTTGAGAATAATGAGATCAGCCTGCTCGGGATCACTGGTGCTAATAAACCCTGATTGAGAAAGCAGTTGCTCAATGATTTCAGAGTCCCGAATGTTCATTTGGCATCCAAATGTTTTAACGTATAAATTTTTTGTTGTCATCTTTTAACCAAAATACCTATGTTATAGGTTGCTGGGGTAATGTTTTAGTTTAGGGTATTGGGGTTCAAGTCGAGTTGGACAGGTATAGTGTCAAGTACTTCTTTTAGCTCGCTGAATCTTGACTTTGGTGTGATAAGTTTTACTTGACCAAGCTTGGCATCAATTGTCGTGAGTGTGCAGAGTCCGTCATAACCCTCTAGGAGGAACTTGAGTAGGCCAATTTTGTTCCTGCTGACACTTAGGTGTAAGCAGGCCAAGCGTTGGTTGTCTGAAGGTTTCATTCTCCTATACCTTAAGGCTTGCATCGAAAGAGCCGATCACGTCTTTGTGTTTTGCTAGGATAGGGCGTACAATTTCTTCAAGATATTCTTCAGTTTGTTTGCCGCCTCTGCCTGTAAATTCATCGTAGTTCTCGATTATCTCCTGAAGCTCGTTAACGTTAAGTGGGATTCTCTGGTCACCGGCAAGCCTTTTAATGAGATCGTTTTCAGTGCCTTGTTCTTTGACGGACAGGCCTGCTGCTACAGAATGATCGCGGATAACTTCATGCATTTCCTGGCGGCTTTCGCCTTTTTCGACGCATACCATCATTATTTTTTCCGTAGACATGAATGGGAGCTCAGCACGAAGATATCGTTCAACCTGTTTTGGATAAACAACCATGTCGTTGGTAATGTTAACGTAAAGCTTTAAGATTGCATCTGTGAGGAGAAATGCTTGTGCTATATCCATACGGCGAATAGCGGAATCATCCAGAGTTCTTTCGAACCATTGATTGGAAGCGGTGGAGCTGAAGTTCGCAGGTAAACCGGTGAGTTTTCTGGCTAAACCGGTCATGCGCTCCGAGCGCATTGGATTTCTCTTGTAGGCCATGGCCGAACTTCCTACTTGTTTTGAGGCAAAAGGTTCTTCCTGTACCTTAAGGTTTGACAGGAGGCGCATGTCAACGGCAAATTTGTGAGCTGAGGCGCCAATGCCAGCAAGGGTTTCAGCTGTTTTCATGTCAAGTTTTCTTGGGTAGGTTTGACCGGTTACGGGAAAGGTGTCAGTGAATCCTAGTTTTTGGGAAACTAGCCTGTCAAGCTCTCGGACCTTTTCATGGTTTCCGTTAAAAAGTTCCAGAAATGTAGCCTGTGTCCCAACTGTTCCTTTTGCTCCACGTGCTTTCAGTTGTGTTTCAAGAAATTCGATGTACTCAAGGTCCATGAGTAGGTCTTGTATGTAAAGAGTGTTTCTCTTGCCAATGGTGGTAGGCTGGGCAGGTTGATAATGGGTAAACCCTAACGTTGCCATATCCTTATATTTTTCACAAAAAACAGAAAGATTGGAGATGACATTAACCAGTGCGGTCTTCACAAGATTCAGGGCCTTTTTCTGGATAAATAAGTCTGTGTTGCATACAACGTATTGAGAAGTGGCACCAAGATGAATAATCGCTTCTGCGTTGGGGCATTGCTGCCCGTAAGCAAAAACATGGGCCATGACATCATGTCGGATCTCTTTTTCCTTTTGAGTAGCAACTTCAAAGTTAATATTAGTCTCGTTTTGCTTCAGTTCATCAATCATTTGTTTGGTTACGAGCTCCAGGCCAAGCTCATGTTGGGCTTCTGCTAGGGCTATCCAGCATGTCCTCCAGCGGGTGAACTTGAAGCGTTCCGAGAAGAGTTGCTGCATTTCAATGCTGGTATACCGGCTAACCAATGGTTCTTGGTAAATTTCTTTGCTCATTAAGGTCTCCAGGAAAGTGGTGAAACTTAAAAATAAAATTAAAACCAGGTCTCTATGATGTTGAAGTTTGGTTTAATTATCGCGTGAAGTCAATCGTCTTTGACGGGCAGAATCCTTCTTTTTACCGCAGTGACAAAGCAAAGTCCAGTCTTAAGTGAAACGCCAGGGTAAAAACCAAGCATATTCCCAGCTTGTAGCAATGTCGCATAATATATATTATGTTGAATTTTACATTTGCTAATTAATTCAGCTAGTTGAAATGATATCTACGAGATGTAACTGTAAGCGTTCTACCCCTCTGAATGTCTGGAGTTTTATTTTAAAAGCTATCGAGACTTGATTTCCAGAGAGCTTAATCATATTGCTCATGCCAAAGCCAATACCTGAAAGAAATTTGTTATCTTGTTTGATAGAAAATTTTAAATGATTGTGGATTATTTTTGTCTTTTCAAATTTGACATCTTTAATATAAAAAATTGGTTCTGGGTTATTGACGCCGAAAGGCTCCATGTGTTGATATTCCTCAAGGAAGGATTTCGAAATAAAACTCATTTGATTTATACGGACGTCATAGAAAGCTATATTTCTGTTTTGCTTTCCATTGCTCAGTTCTTTAGTAGCAAAATCAAATTGTTCCCGGAATGCCTCTAGAGAATCTCTATGGATCGTTAACCCAGCAGCCATCGGATGACCTCCAAACTGAATAAGATTATTTTTACATGATTTTAATATATTGTGTAGGTTAAGGTTGTCTATGGATCTGCCTGATCCTCTGAGCGTATCAGTAATCTGCGCTGAATTGCCTGTAAGTACAATCGCTGGGACTTTCAAGTGCTCGGTCAGCCTAGATGCAACTATTCCGATGACTCCTAGGTGCCAGTTTCCAATGGCAACAACCGCTTTTTTACCACCTTTAACCTGTAGTTCACATTGCTCGATAGCCTCACTTGTCGCTTCAGCTTCCAGGCTCTTTCTGTTGGTATTATACTTTTCAAGAAGTTCGACATTTTCAAACGCGCTATTGTCGTCTTTATCTAATAACAAGTTAACTGCCACTTTCGGGTTACCTACCCGTCCAGCTGCATTTATCCTTGGAGCCATTTTAAACGAGATGTCTTCTGCTGTTATTCCCCCTTCCTTTAACTTCGCAATTTCGCAGAGAGCCTTTGTTCCAGGTCTAGAGCGTTCTTTTAAGACTTCTAAGCCAGCTCTTACTAGTATTCGGTTTGTATCAGTCAGAGGCATAATGTCTGCAACTGTTCCTAGTGCAACAAGGTCAAGATACTTTTTTAGATTAGGAGCATTTTTTTTAGTCCAAAAATTATTTTGTGTTAAGTGCTGCCTTATTCCCATGACTAGAAAAAAAGTTACCCCTACCCCAGCCAAGTCTTTACAAGGGAAACTACAATCTTTCCTTTTAGGGTTTAATATCACATCTGCTTGTGGAAGCGTATCTGGTGGCACATGATGGTCAGTAATTAGCGTTTTATAGCCAATTTTTTTGGCAGCTTGTATTGCCGGTGAAGAATTTATGCCACAATCGACAGTGATAAGCAGGGCTGGTGCAGGTATATTCTTGGCTATCTTGTGGATTGATTCGGGTGACAATCCATATCCGTCACTTATGCGATTTGGTATGTGCCAGTGTATGTTTTTTTTAATTTGTTGTAGGAAGTCAACTAGTAACGCAGTAGAGCAAATCCCATCCACATCATAATCTCCATGGATAATTATTGGGATGTCCATGTCGAGGCTATCAACTATTAAAGAAATCGCTCTGGTCATGTCTTGCATGAGTTTTGGTTGTGGCAGGCTCGCAAGCTGTGGATAAAGAAAACACTTTACCTCTTCCGTTTTCTCGAAATTTCGTTGCAAAAGTAGCTTTGCCAAGGTGTTGGAAACGTTTAGTTCACTTGCTAGTTTTCGAGATTTATGTTCGTTTTCAGGATCCGGATTGGGCCTAGGGTCCCATTTATGCAATCCCAAAAAGCTAGAATTAACTTTAACTTTTCCCTCTAAACCTTTTTGTTTTTGTTTTTTGTTGTCCATTTATCTATAGTTGAAAATATATTTTCTGTTTTTTCAGGGTTAATTACTTGCATATACTCCTGTCTTGAAAACCATGTGATTTGTCTCTTTGCATAACGCCTGGTATCTCTCTTGAGGAAATGGATAGTTTCATTCTTGTCCCAGTTTCCATCAACATACATGTTAGCATGTTTGTATCCAATGGATTGCATTGATGGAAGAATTGATGAATATCCTTTTGAACGTAATATCTCAACTTCTTCAATAAGTCCCTGGTCAAACATTATTTCTGTTCTTTGGTTAATTCGATCATAGAGAATTTGTCGGTCACGATTCAAAAATATTTGTAACGTATTATTAAATAGAGGCATCTTCGTTTGTTGATGCTGTAGATCAAGGTGTCTAGACCACGTAATCCCTGTTATTTCATAAACTTCTAAGGCTCTAGTAACTCTTTGGATGTCGTTGACATGAAGACGACCAGCTGTCTTTGGATCAATTTCTTGTAGATAATTAAACAGTCGCTCCCTACCCTCTTTTTGGAGTTTATGTTGCAAGCTTAAACGAACTTTTTTGTCAGTGGGGATTGAGTCGAAAAGTCCATACAGGAGACCTTTCAGGTAAAGACCGGTACCACCGGTAAGAAGTGGGATTTTCCCCAATTTAATTATTGAATCTATTGAGTTTCGTGCGTCTTTAATAAATCGTGCCGTATCGTATTGATCTTCAGGCGAAATTATATCGATGAGATGATGAGGGGTATGTTTTAATTCTATTAGCGAAGGTTTTGCTGTACCTATATTCATGTGTTTATAGACCAGCATAGAGTCAACACTTATAATCTCGCAATCAAACATCTTGGCTATCTTGAGTGATAAGGCAGTTTTTCCAATCGCTGTTGGACCTACAATAATAATAAGAGGATAGTTACAGTATTGATTGTTCATTTTTTCGTAACAGATTGATTGAAGTCTAAATATTTATCAAGTTTTGAGACAAGGGCAGATCCAACTCCATGAATATCGTCAAGCATGTTTACATTGTCGCAAAGTGGATTATTTTTTTCAAAATCAATAATTTTATTTGCTAGTTTTTCACCTATTCCAGGAAGCATTGCTAGGCTCTGTAAATCTATTAAATTAAAAGGAATCTTTTTGTTAAAAAAAATATTGATTCGTGGGTTCTGCTGAAGTTTTTCAGAATTATTTTTTTGAGAAGAATTGAAAAAGTTAATTTGTTTACGATTCACTCTTGTTAGGTGTTCGATGTTTTGTTCCTGGATAAAATTTAACTTATCGTTATCCATAAAATCCTGGATTTTCCAATTCGCTGGGAAACGGTAAAGTTTATTTGAATTATCTTCATTGTTTTTAAAATAAAGATATTGATAGTTGATTTGTGATTTATCTTTGGAGTGATAAACATGGCTGCTGAAAATAATACCGACGATAAAAATAAGTATTAATATACGCTTGTCTCTACATTGTTTGTTTGTTTTTTCAGGCATTATCAGAAATTCTGCTAAGTGGAATTTTGCAGAGGGTTAAGCGTATCAATGAGAAGGCTTGCCATTCTTATCGGAAACAGAAATGACATAATTTTTCAATTTGACTAATCGAGAACATGGGTATTTGATAGTCAGGTAATTTCTCTCTTTACCTGACTATTTTTGTAATTCTTTATAAGTGTAAAAAAATAGTGATAAGCTCGGATCAGTCAATTACTAATAATAAAAACAATACCACTTTAGTGGAACTTTACTGATTTGTACCATCTTTCATTAATTTGTAATTCACACTATCCATAAGAGCCTGCCAGCTTGCCTCGATAATATTAAGAGAAACACCTACCGTTCCCCAACTACTGTTACCGTCTTTTGTCTCTATTAGTACCCTGACTTTGGCACTGGTTCCGTGTTCACCGGACAAGACGCGAACTTTATAGTCAACAAGTTCCATTTCTTCAAGAGTTGGGTAAAAACGTGTCAAAGCTTTTCGTAATGCTTTGTCTAGGGCATTTACCGGCCCGTCACCCATGGAAGCCGTATGTACTTCATCACCTCCAACATACAATCGTATAGTTGCCTCTGTTAAAGGAGGCTTATCCATTCTATACTTGTTGTTCATTACCCGGAACCCTTCAAGTTCAAAATATTTTCTCTGCAAACCAAGAGCTTGTCTCATAAGTAATTCAAAGGAAGCCTCAGCACCTTCATATTGATAACCTTTATTCTCCAGATCCTTGAGCTCGGTTATGATAGATGAAATAACAGGATCGTCATTTGAGAGGGTTAAACCATATTTTTTTGCTTTATGAAGGACGTTTGACCTTCCAGCTTGATCAGAGATAAGAATTCTACGTATATTGCCAACTTTCTCTGGTTCTATATGTTCGTATGTTAAGGGGTTTCTTTTAACAGCACTAACGTGGATACCACCTTTATGGGCAAAAGCGGATTCACCTACAAATGGTTGGTAGCGATTATGTGGAAGATTAGCAAGTTCATTGACAAAACGAGAAGTTTCATACAGTTTGTTGATATTGTTTCCCGCATTACATTTAAGTCCCATTTTCACACATATACTTGGGATGATAGAAGTAAGGTTTGCATTCCCACATCGTTCACCATATCCATTTATCGTCCCTTGAACATGACTGATGCCAAGTGATACTGCAAGCAGTGCATTTGCTACAGCTGTTTCAGAGTCGTTGTGAGGGTGTATCCCAAGCTTAATATCGGCATTTTGTTCTTTGAGAAATTCTTTAACTGTTTTTACAATGTCAGGGATTTCATGAGGTAAAGTGCCACCATTGGTGTCACAAAGTATCAATGTTTCAGCGCCACCCTTGATTGCACAGTTTAAAGTAGCAAGTGCATATTCCCTGTTTTTTTTAAACCCATCAAAGAAGTGTTCTGCGTCATAGAGAAGATATTGTACTTTATTTCGCAGGTAGGTTAGTGAATCCTCAATTATCTGCAGGTTGTCATCAAGTTCAATTCTGAGTGCCTCATGAACGTGAATGTCCCAGCTTTTGCCAAAAATTGTAATCGCTGGAGTCTTTGCATTGAGTAATGCCTGGATGTTAGAATCCTTTTCACAAGGGCTTTTAAAATGTCGAGTTGACCCAAAAGCAGTTAGCTTGGAATGTTTCAGGGTAACATTTTGCATTTTGTTAAAAAAATCAACTGCGAGAGGATTTGATCCAGGCCATCCACCCTCAATGAAGTCAATCCCTAGGGAATCAAGCTTCTTGGAGATGCGTACCTTGTCGTCTACAGACAAATTAAAATTTTCTGCCTGTGTACCATCTCTTAAAGTGGTGTCATATATTTCTATAGTCATACCGTTGACCCTATGGAATAATTTAATTTGAAGATTGAATCTGTTAGCTGAAAAATCATTTTTTAATGAGTTCTAGCCAACGGGATCTTTTTCTTTAGAGGGAAGATTGCCTTTGTCTAATGAGAAAGCATCGTGGAGAGCTCGAACTGCTAGTTCTGTATACTTCTCCTTAATAATGCAGGATACTTTAATTTCTGATGTTGATATCATGCTTATGTTTATTCCTTCTTTAGCCAGGATGTGAAACATAGTTGAAGCAATACCAGAATGATTTCGCATTCCAACTCCGACAATGGAAATTTTAGCAATTTCCTCATCACCCGTGACATCCTCTGCCCCTATATCACTTGCAATTTTGTTCAAGATATTCATTGCTCGTTCAAAATCATTGCGAATTACAGTGAAGGTCATGTCTGTCATGTCACCGGCTTTAGTATTTTGTATTATCATATCGACAATGATACCGGCATCTGAAATGGGTAAGAATATTTTTGCAGCAACACCTGGTTGGTCAGGTACATTTTTAATTGTAATCCTGGCCTCGTTTTTATTATATGTGACTCCGGAAACCAGCATGGATTCCATAATTTTTTCCTCCTCAATAACCCATGTTCCTTCATTTTGAGTGAAAGTTGAACGAACATGGAGTGGAACATTGTATCTCTTGGCCAAGCCAACAGAACGGATATCAAGTACTTTTGCTCCAAGGCTCGCTAGTTCGAGCATTTCGTCATATGATATTTGGTTTATCTTACGGGCTGTTTTACAGATATTGGGATCTGTTGTATATACCCCTTCCACATCAGTGAAAATTTCACATGCGTCAGCATTTAACGCAGCAGCCAGGGCAACGGCTGTGGTGTCTGAACCACCGCGTCCCAGTGTGGTAATATCACCATTCTCTGTAACGCCTTGGAACCCTGCAATGGTAACGACTCTGCCTTTGGCTAAATGACTCTTGATGGATTCGGTGTCTATTTTTTTTATACGTGCCTTGGTGTGCATTGAATCTGTTAGCACCCGCACCTGATCTCCAAGTAAGGAAACAGCATCAAAACCGGCATCCTTTATAGCCATGGCAAAGAGTGAAACAGTAATCTGTTCGCCGGTGGCTAATAGCATATCCATTTCTCTAGCACTGGGTACCTTCTGCATATCGTTTGCGTAACCAACCAACCTGTCAGTTTCACCAGACATCGCTGAAAGAACTATTACCATCTGATGGCCTTTAGTGTGATTTTCAAGCACTCTTTTAGCCACTGCTTTTATTTTCTCAGTGGTCCCAACGGAAGTACCACCGAATTTTTGAACGATTAACGCCATGTTGATTCCTATGAGACGTTGATTATAGATAAATAAAAATTAGATTGCCCAATCTAAAACGAATAAATAATTTTGCAATTAATTTTATCTAAAAATATATTGTGAAGCAGTATTTTTCCTGTTTAAAGCAAATACACTCAAATTTAATTTTGGATGAATGATTTAATCATATGTACACTACGATAAAATGAGAGAATAACAAACAATAAGAGTTCAATAACATATCCAAACTTTATTCTTTGTGCCACTCTGGTCTGTACATGTGCTGTAAGATAATGCTAAAGATTATTTCCAGTAGGATGTAGACAGAAATAACAGGTTTTTTTTGTTTTAACACTGTAAGTATTTGTTGTTGTTGTTGATAACTTAGCCTGTAGGTCATTTTTCCTTTTGAAAGCTGTTGGAATAGAAAATCTACACATTCAATGGGGATATGAATGTGTGCTTCTTTAAGCAACTGCTCTCTCAATGTCATTTTTTGATCAAATTCTAAAAGTGCACTGTCCCAGTATTTTTTACTCACATCTTTAAAAATGTCTGTGATGTCAGCGCCTTTTTTTTGGGATTTACTTATTGTTTGAATAACGTATGATATTTTTTTAGCTGTTTTATCAAAAAGGAATTCACCAGTGATGAGTTTATATATTATAACCATTACTGCGTTCCAGTCCTGTAGGTGGAAAGTCATTTGCAAATCATAAAGAAGTATAGCTAAAACATCGTTTGAGAAAAAATGAGATGGTGTTGCGTAGTGTGGTGTGCCCCCAAGCAAAGGCTGTTTAATAGAACTACTGTTAACATTTTCTGAGTAGGCAGCTGTTTCAACATCAATTAACCCAATTTTAAAAGCGTCGGGGTTGTCTAGGAAATCAGGGAAATCATTTTTGTCACCAGCAAGCAGCAGGTTGTCAGGTTTTATATCCCGCATAGCAACTTTTTTTTCTCTAAGGTGAGTTAGCAGTCGTAACATGTTGATTACTATACCTTCCATTGCCACCTTATTTTTGAAAAATTCTGACTCAAAGATCTTATCTCGTACAATCTGATGATAAACTTCTACAATGGTTATATTGTTTTCAAGGGCATCTACAAGGATTGTCTTGATGTGTTCAGCAATGCCTGGTGGTATCTTTTTGTGAAGTTCTGATGCTTGGCCAGCCAGCTGGCTGAAAAACCATTGTTCCAGCTCAAATTGATGCAGTGGATTACTGTTAAGAGATTCTGAGGCCTCAACGTCTTTTTTATATTCTGACTCAACATCATTAAAAATTCCTCTAAGCATACTGACAAGAGGCACAATGTTACTGCCATAACGATATTCAAACTCTAGAAGATCCCATTCAATACTAAATTGCTTGGATATCTCCTTTGTGATCTTGTCCTCAATGGAATGTATAGATTTCATTGCATATTCAACAAAATAGTATTGAGACAGATCCATAAAATAGGCGTATTGACCATTTACCTTTAAATAGTTATGCAAAGTAGAGGAGTTAAAAAGTAATCTGAGGTAAAAATCCTCAGTGTAGTGCGATGTAACACCACGATCTTTTTCTGATCTTGTGATATATTTTAATATAATTGACACGTTAGGAGTAATACATTCCTGTATTTGTGTTTTTTGAGCGATATTTTGCTCTTTCTTGATAGTGTATATGTATTCCTTGAGCTTCGTGGTTTTTTTTGCGGGTATTTTAACGACTATATATTCATTATAAATGGCATAGAAACATTTACATCTACTGGTGTTACTGTCTCCCAGGCGCCCTATACTCATTCTACGAAATTCCCAGTCATCTTTTATCTTAACGCGTAACTCATAGGTGAAATATTCACGAAAGGGGTTGTATTCAACTTGGACAAAATAAGCATGTGCCGTATCAGGTGCCTGCAGTTGTTTTTTGAAGATTTCGAGAAAAAGGTTGATTATTCCAATGCGTTCTTTGAAATCAGGATCATTGTCCATAGGCTCATGCACAGGAGCTATGAAAATATCTTTTTTGCGTTTATTGGCTTTTTCGATTTTGAGTAGCTGTTTTTGGGCTATAGCTCGCAAGCGAAAGTATCCAAGAAGTGAAAGGAGCAATACAATGACCGGAAGCATCCAAATTATATTATCAAGACCAACATATACTGTAGTTATTGTCATTGCTGGAATCATTAATAGTAGAAATTTTAAGGAGTTACTTATGAAATCCCTTCTATTTTCTAGTTTTTTTGTGAGCTTTTCTGCATAATGAAAATCAATTTTTTTGTATAATTGAACATAATGATAAGCCCAGGATTTTAGCAATGGTTCGATAATATAGATAAGCAACAAGGAAAGAAAAATTTGATAGACAACCAGGAAAGAGGTGTATATCCATTTGTTATCATCACCGGGAAACAGTAGGTATCGCGTTGAAATATCAATTCCAAGAATCGGGATCAGCAAGGAAAAAACTGCAGTGATCTTGGATAAGTCGGTTACAGTTAAGGCTTTTTGTGTATGAAGCAGGGATTGACAGATGGTATTTTGTAAAAGATTATAAACATATCTGGCTAAAAAAAAGCTTGAAACAATAATAAATGCAGATATCCCATAATCATCATAAAGTTGTTGATAATCGAGATTTAAGAGCGTAATTATTATACCAGTTAGCCAGTCAAACATTTTTAGATCACGTGGATGTTTTTTTATGTTGAATTAGGGGGGTGGGACCAATGGGAATAGCCATTTACCTGATTGATATTAATTAAAATGAACTAATAAAGTGCTGGTGAGTAAAAAAAAATTGTTACTTGAGTTCGATGATATTGTTATTTTCTGACAACATATTTCATTTTTAATTTTCCGACTTCAATGATGGCTGAGTTCTTTAGAAGAATTGATTCTTTTACAACTCTCCCGTCTACTTTTGGCTTAGTAAACCCCCCTATATAATTAAGATAGTGTCCCCCTACCCCCCTGTTGATTGTTACTGCAGTCTTCGCAACCAAAAAGCCTTTTGCCACAATATCGGAACTGGGATTTTTGCCAATAGTTATTGCTTTTTGTGACAATTCAAAATTCTGCTGACTCTGATCCAGAAAGAACAGTTCACCCTTCACAGTTGTTTCGTCTTCACCCAAGGCTACATTGAGGAAACTGTCAGCGCGCATTTTTTTGTAACTTTCCATGTCCAACACCATTGTGCGGTCCATTTCGTCAACAACTTTTTCTGTTTTGCAAAAATATGCAACTGAATGTCTGCCAATGGCAATAATGTCACCATCGTTTAACCAATGAGATCTAATGAATTTTTTATTTACAAACACGCCATTTTGACTTTGAAGATCTGTAAGCAAGTAGCCGTTGTCACTTGATTCGATTCTCGCATGATGTCTTGAAATTGAATTATCCTGAATTGTGAGATCATTATCTGCATCCCGGCCGATTGATATAAGTTCTTGATCTTTTTCAAACTTAAAGTTTTCTATAACGTCATCGCCTAATTTCAAGGTCAGGTAGATCATTTTTTCATCTCCGTCACGCAGCAGCACTTTATCAATGTGTTTATAAAAAAACCTGCATAATTTGTTGAACTTTTTGATGTTAAACTTTACATGTCATTTTATTGCTATTTTCCTGAAACTACAAATAATATTTTATTGCAATAAAAAAATCTATAGAAAAAAAAGAAAACAAACTTCTTAGTTGTTTAACTTTTGTAATATAAGGATGAAATAGCGAATGAGACTACTATTACAAAATTAGTGGTAGGAGTTAAGTTGTGGTATCAATAAAGAAATTTCGTATTAATTTTCATGTTGGACGAGAATCAATCTCAGTATTTAGAAAAACGTTGAGAATGTATAAAAACGTTTTACTGTTTCACATGGAAAATATCTGCTTGGTAAACTTGTTACAAGTTGATTTCGATTAATTTTTCCATATGCCATCCTTGAATCTGATGTTTGATTTTGGTTTATTTCCAGTATTACTTTGGTTCTGTCTCAAGGAAGATGCTTTATTTTTTCCATTATCTATGATGTAGACAAAAGAAAGAAAATCGATGGAATTCTCATAGCCAATATAGGCTCCTGTTTTTATTTGTGATAGACTACCAGTTCCTTTTCCTAATCTGTAAACCTTAGTTTTTGATGATAAGTTATAAGTCATATCATCTATTACAATCTGATTCTGATCCATATTAATAATCGTACCTTTTCTCATTGCATCTAACTTATTGATATCTTCTTCTGACAAATTAAGATTTGCATAGATCTCTGATGCTATAATGGTTGAACTCACCATTATCATTATTAGTAAATTAACTATCAGTATGAAAACAGACTTGTTTATATTCATAAAGTCTCCTGTTATTATTCAACTTGCTGCCAGTAATAGACACCACGATCTTCATCGTCAACTTTCTGTTCTTCAATTCGTCCGGCAGATGAACTCATATAAAGTGATTCTTCTCCGTCAGAATCAGGGTCATCTTCATTGCTATGGCGCAAAATTGCAGGATTATAAAGCCTTCCATCAAATGCTTTATCGGAAGGTGCTTTTGCAGCACTGGTAACATCATCATCATTTACTTTGCCGTCGCCATTGAGGTCAAAGGCAGGGGAAATTGGTTCGCCACCAGTATGGGCATTTCTTTCCATTAAAAATGAATAAGCACCTGCATTGCACCTGGTTCCATTAAGGCCAAACGAAATTATAATGGCCTTGCCGTCTCTGATGATTGCATCATTAATAACACGCTCACCAAGTATTCTCTCACCTGCCTCATCTGTAACCGCATCTAAATCATTATCTTGTCCGTCATTGCTAGGAGCGATGATACCAGGCAAGTCAAAATGCCAACCTAGGTTTCCTTTTGGGTACCTATAAGTATCATGACTGTCTACATTACCGTCCTTGTTGATATCAAAAGAGACTTGTAGCCACTCTGTGTCCCAATTTCCCTCATAATTTGAAGGAACCCGATAATAACCCAGTAAATCATTTTTATTATTGTTGTTAGCGTCTTCTTCTGTGGTCAAGTTATTATCGTTATCCATATCCTCCCATATTTCACCTTCCCATAATATAACCTGACGTAACAACGTTGGAGTTCTGGAGGTTTTTTCCCAATGGGATAACGTAGCGATTTTGGGATCGGTCACCAAGGCTCCGTCTACGTCGTTTCTTTTCCCCAGATAACCATCATCCATATCATCATGAGCCCAATCCCAGATTCCATAGATGGACTGTGTTTCTATGGAATCAACATCATCGATACTTAAATAACGACCAGTTCCAAAGATAACCATGTATCCAAGCCCGCTTTCATTATACATGATTGCTGGTGATCCTGTTATTGGCTGACTACTCATGCCTTGATACAGTGGTTGAGGAACCATATTTTGTGTTACTTGACAATGATTTGTAGAGTCTCCACCATCACAGTAGGCAACCTGCCATTTATTATAATCATTTGCAGTCAGATCAAATTTCCACATCTGACCAAAAAGGTCACCTGCATACACGTAGTCTGCCTTGAGGTCAAAATTAACATCAACAACTGTCATGTTTGACAAACCATTAACTTTGGCTTTTTTGAATTCTTGACTCGTCACCAACTGAGTAGTTTGAATTTTTTTCAGTACATCGCCTGTTAATGGATTAAGTATATACAGTACAGCGTTACCATTTTCACTGTCAAAGCCATTGCCAAACATTGCTACATAACCAGACATATTCCCGCTGCCAATGTTATCTGCATTGGTTTTGATTATAATTGGTCGAGCAAAAGAATATCCCATATCAGAATCAGAAATGCCCTCTGTTATGATAATATTTTGTCCGTCACCATAAGCATCAATGAGGCTTCCTGACGCTATTTCAATAAAACTGCCATCTGCGGCAATGTTAATGATTTCATATGTCTCGTCGTTCGTACCGCCGTCAAAACCACGATCAAACGTTCCTGTAATGGTAATAAAGTTATTCACCTTAAAGTCAGGACCTTTAAAATTGCTCGCGGAATCTCGAATTACATCATTGCCATCGGTTCCTGTACCACTTCCAAAGGTGAAAGTGTTTCCAGAAAGTAAAGTTGATGCTAATGGTGGATATTCCCATTTCACTCGATCGGCGAGTTCTTGTTCACTTGTAATTGTTGCAGTATCGGTAACATCAAGGCAGTAATATCCTTTTCCACCTTTTCCAACACCACCAATTAATAAAGTTAAAGTATCATCAATTTTTTTAGTAAAAGGTGTGTTGTCCACAAAAAATAAATGCTTATAAAATGGGTTGGCAAGTTCTCTGAGATTTTTTTGAACCAAACCCGGTATATAGGCAAAACGTTCTTCACCACCAGTTGATATGGTACCGCTTTGATCCATATCTTCATCTGCTGTGTCAAAAAAACCATCCCCATCGAGATCTTCGGTATGATCCTGTGCACCGTCGCCATCATTATCTTCTGTATCAGGATCCCATCCATCGCAATATTTGTCTTCACCATTATCTAGATGATTGTCTCCATCCAGATCTTCGTTGTCAAGTAGACCATTATTATTAAGATCTTCATCAACATCGAGTTTTCCGTCACCATCTATATCTTCGTTAGTTGTATCAAGGTAACCGTCGTTATCCCGATCTTCATTCACATCCAGTTTTCCGTCACCATCTAGGTCTTCGTTTAAGGTATCTAAATTTCCGTCACCATCCAAATCTTCATTGACCATGTCAAGTTTTCCGTCACCGTCAATGTCTTCATCTATAAGATCTAATTGTCCGTTATAGTTAGTATCTTCATTAACCAAGTCAAGTTTTCCGTCACCGTCAATGTCTTCAATTATATCCAGATATCCATCACCATCTATATCTGGCTCATCAAGATCAAATTTACCATTATTATTTAAATCTTCATTAACTGTTCCCAGGAGACCATCGCCGTCGAGATCTTCAAATACATCGATATTGCCATCACCGTCTGTATCCTCATTATTGTCAAGTAGTCCATTACCATTAAGATCTTCATTGATATCAAGGTAGCCGTCATCATCAATATCTTCATTTACTGTATCCAGATGGTTGTCTCCATCCTGATCTTCATTAGTTGTATCCAGATATCCATCACCATCAATATCTTCACTGACATCAAGCACATTATTATTATTGAGATCTTCATCAACATCCAGATGTCCGTCACCATCCTGATCTTCATTGTCTAAAAGGCAATTCCCATTCAAATCTTCATTGATTTTGTCAAAATGGCCATCACCATCCAAATCCTCATTAACATCCAAATGGCCATCATTATCTAAATCTTCTGAATCAATTGCCCAAAAAGCATGCAACATACCGTCATTGCTACCAACATAAAGAAAATCATCCTGAAATCGGGCCAGTGAATCAACAAAATCGCCAAGATATTGTTTTTTGTTGCTTTGTACTGCCCTTTTTCTAAATGGACCAATGTTGCTGTTATCTCCGCGGAGATAATTAAGAACGTCTTCACTGTTTCCTGTATTGGTGAAATAAGGGAAAAGCTGTTTTTGTTGCAAAGATGAAAATATGTCGTTGTTATTGTTATCTTGCCAACGAAAGGGGGTTCCCTCCCATTTTGCTTCACTGTTGTTGTATCTGGCCGAGGCAATGATGCGGGAAGAATGCCCTTCTGATAGAATTTTGTCAGAAACTTTTCCAGCTGCTGACCAGACAGGGTTATCAGTTTGAACAATACCCATATTGTCAATGGAGTAAGCTTTCAGATCACCATACCAACCGCTGCTGTTATAAGTTGTCTGGAAGATACGAATGTTGCCGCTGACATTTTCATATAATTCATCACCGTTTACCGATACAGCAGCACCTGAACCAATTCTACTGCCAATATCATTCATAATATCCAAAAGGGATTGGACCAGCTGATCTGGGCGAGAAGCACTCATGAATTTCCCATGACCATTGACTGCTGCATGCCAGAGATCATCAATTTTTTGTTTATCTCCACTTCTAGGATTTGGCCAGATAGGAAAATCATTGTTGTTAAAATCATAGTCTGTTGGAGACAAGGTTCCGTGGACACCAAAAGATACAGAATAGGTTACCATGTGCTGATGTTGAACAGTATCAGGCACCAGGTCTTCTAGTTTGTTGGAAAGATCTTTGTAAAAATAATAATAAGCTACGTCTGCAAGTGTATTGGAATAAGTAATATTTTTATTTAAGTAATTGTCTCTATACGGTGCAGATGGTTCAAAGTTGTTGATTCTGTTGTGATCAGCATCACCAACATTTAGGCTCGTAGAACCATTCCAGTATCCATCCGTCATAACAATGGTAAATGCCTGCTTACATTCATTACCCTCTTTGGTATCGTTAAATGGTGAGGTTCCTATTCCTCCAGAATTATTATCTGTATCATCATAGTATTGACCAACTCTCTCTAATCCTCTTCGCAAAGGAGTGCCCTTGCCGCTAACCTGAAATTCATAGAGCATTTTTAACAGGTCATATTTTTTGTTTCCAACACCCCAAACCTCAACGGGAAGCAATGATTGCCTGAATCCGTAACTTGGAGAAGAATCGTAATTAATGGTATTAAATCCAATTTGGACATTAGTCATTTGATTGATTACATGACCAACAGCAGCAGTAGCAGCATAGGTTCTTTTTCGGTAGTAAGAAAACCAGTCTGCCCAGTTTTGTCTTTCTATCTGCCAAGCTTGTGAATCGTTGACATCAGCATATGTTAAAACTGTTGCAGGAACATCATCCGTGTCAACTCTGACAAGATTATCGGAACTAATATCTTTGGTGTTATCAAGCAGTTTAAAATATTCAATTGGGTTGGTGAGGTTTACCAACCACATGGTATCATTTATTGTTTCACTTTTATCAACTTGACTATCATTGTCTGAATCAACAAAATTAATTAATCCATCATTGTCTGTGTCATCCCAGGTAATGTAATGGGCATTGATTATCCTTATAGTATTAGACCCCGAAGCTGGAATTATTTTAACAGCATCTGCACAACTGCTTGAAGATTTATTAAGATTATCAGTAAGTGTTATAGTAACAGTTTCATTGGCATTAAAATCATACGTTCCAATATTGAGCCAGCTGCCACCCTTTTTTGATTGATCAATATTTACTACTGTGCCATTTATGCCGCAATTGTCACACTTTACGGTGAAAGGTATTACCTTTCTTGAGCTATTAGCTTGATACCATATGTAAACATCGTGTTCTTCGGAAGTTATAGGAGTCAATGTCCAGGTTGCTTTGTCAATTGTTGAACCGGATGTAGTATAATAATATTTATTTTTATAGGCAGTACTTGTACTGGAAGAGCCCCAATTACCGGTTTTAGAAAATTCAGCATCAAGATTATCTACAATCTGTGCATTGCTCTCATCTGTGAACTCTAAAAACACCCCATCCATGTTAAAGGTGTTGTTATTAGCTTCAGTGGTATTGCAATTGTTGATATCAGCATTTTCCCCTTTTGCTTTTTTAAGGGCTGTTTCACAATCTTTACTTAACCATGGGTGAAATCTTGGTCGGTAAATATTAGCATGGGCTTGTCCGTCTCCAATTTCCGGGGGAGCTGCTAAAGATGATGTTGGACTTGCAGGATCTTCTGGTTTAATCCAGGTTGGCCAAGGTTTATATTCAACTGTTGGGTTGTAAAACATCAGGTTATAGCTGGACCATTGAGATTTCCATTCATCGTGCCTGTTATTTTTTTGTAAACTTGCACTGTTATAAGCCCTTGTTCCATAAATATGGTTATTGTTGCTGTTTAAAGGGTAATTAAATAAATAATAATAAGAACTGTAAAGGCCATTTCCTTCTGAGGTGATAAACTCCCAGTCCATACTTCCGGAATCATCGAGCACGAACATAACTGAAGCTGGTTCCGGTCTTAAACGGGCATCAAGAGGGATATCGGATATGGGTATTCTTTCATAGTCTTGAGCCTCCAAAATATGACTAGTATTGACGTTATAAAAATGTACTTCCAGATAATCGTTATTGTCTGTATTTGTTTTACGATGCAGGGTAAATCTTGATTCATTGTTGGTTATCAAACCATCAGAGATGTCAGGTATTGTATAGGCTTCATTGTCGATAAGTATAGCTTTTACCGGGTGCGCTTCATTGTCGAGCTCTACATAAAAGCTATGACTGCCGTTGTATCCTACCAGAACCGGATCAGCAGGGACAGCAAGACTGGTTGAAGTGAATATAGATTCAAACAAAGAAGTTGGTTTAATTGTAAAACCAGTGAGTTGCTGAAAAAAAACTTCAAGGGTTCTATCTCTGTCAATAACATTGCCAAAACCAAATGTTCCAGGATTACCCACAGATACAGAGTCAGCTATTACTTCATGCACATACCATCCAGAGTCTGGTTTCATGGTAAAGACGTGATCTGCGTTTGCTTCAATTTCAACTGAAGATTGCAGTAAACCTGTAGAGCCACTGTTGTTGATTAATGGTTCCGATAACTGGCCAGGACCAGTTACCTTGACGTCAATAAAACTGGTGAAAAGTGGTTCTATGCTGTGATTAGCTGTTATATTTTCAAATTTATATGTTGTGGTGAAAAGCCTTGCACCTGTAATGCCAGTTACGGGCACTCCATCAATAAGAATAGCTGAGATGTGATGCTTTTTGCCGTTATGGCCCAGATTGTCAGGTTCAGGATCTGTGGTTGCAACGGTGAATTCAAGGTCACTGCCGTATTCCACATGAACTGCTGTAGGTTCACCAGTTCCACTTGGAGTGATATTTCCAAACGGAGAATTTTCTATAATAGTAATAGCCTGAGTAAATGCTGCTTCAAAGGTATGGTCCCCTGCAATATCATTAAATCGGTGGGTGAATGATGTTTGTCCAGCAGCGCTTGCCTGGAGTATGCCATCAATTTTAACCCAGCTGATAAAATAACCTGAAGCAGCAGAAGCAGAATAGATATGATTAGTTGAGCCACAGTCCACATTGCTGGTGGGCGTAATTGTACCATTGTTTCCATGGGCAATAGAGGTGATAGCGTATTGCCTGATAGCAAAGTCTGCATTAATGCTATGATCAGCTCTAATAGGGGCAAAGGTATAGCTGGAAATATCGCCAACTGATGTGCCATCTATTTGAACATCGTGGATGTCGTAGCAGGAATCGGTGCTTGCTATGGAAAAAGTTGGTTCATTATTTCGAAATACTTTTATTCCAGTATCTGGAGGTGCTGTGGCACCAGGAGAAAAAGTGGTGCTTAATTTACCCTTATCCCCATTGACACCAGTTGATAAGCTGATGAGAAATTCATCATTGAGGATTACACCAAGCCCATTTGTTTGATTAATAGAGCTGTAACTTGAAGGGCTTACTCCCTGTAGTGAGATGTTGAATTCTTCATCAGGTTCAGAAATAGTATCATCCAAAACTGGAATAGTGATTGTTTTCTGGGTTGTACCTGCTGGAAAGAATAGAGGCATGGTAGATGCATTATTATAATCTGCAGCAAATGTGGCAGTATCGTTTCCCTGGATATTGAAGCCGTAACTCACGCTTACATCCCAGTCTACTGGATTGCTCAACGTTACCGAAAAAGTTATTGGACCCTCATCTTCAAAAGCTTTTTTCGGGCCTGGTTCGATATTAACACCTATGAAATCATCGTTGTCAATATGCCCGTAGGCATAATCCCATTGTGGTTTAAAGGTGGGAATGGAAGCTGATCCCTGTATGACTGGATCTTTAAGATAAATCATGTAGTTTTCGTTCATTTCTACAAGATTATCTGAATTAAAAGTTACTAGAACTTCAACAAAACTTCCGTCACTTATGGATATGTTACCTGATGTTCGACCACTGAAATCATTACTGTCTACATAACTCCATCCCGGGGAATTATTGTTGAAATCGATATAATATTTTAAATTAATTGCTGTATTCTGGGCAACTTCAAGAGTGCTTGTTACTTTATAAATCACAGATTTATTAGTACCTGTTCCTTCGATATCGCCCCATCTGTCATATGCCCAACGTAGTTCAGGGATATCATCGTTAACAATGGTAACCGTACCGGTATTATTCCCGATGTTAGCTGAGGTAAAACCAGCACTGACCTTGTACAGCTTGACATCAAAAGTTTCATCAGACTCAACAAGAGCGTCATTTGCAATGCTGACGTTAAAAGTAGCTGAATCTTGAGATCCAGTAATTGTTACGTAACGCCAGTTGGTTGCTTTTAAGGAAGTATAGTCGACACCCTGTTGCGCAGTACCGTTATCAACGGTATTATAATATGCTCTTGCATAAGCAGGGCTTTCAATAATTTTATCAGATTTGATAATGCAACCAGCTATACCTGAGGATTCAGGAACAGAAAGATCTTCTATAGAAAGAGTCGGTTGATCATTGTCTATAATTGTGCCATTACCTTTGTTATCAGCAATTGATCCTGACCCAACAACACTGCTTGAATCCAGATAAACATAATAGATTTGTGATGCTTCTACTATGTCATCATCCAGAATTTCTATTGAAATATTTGCTATTGTTCCATTACTGAGACTTATAGTACTGCTAGCAACTATATAATCACCCTTGTTTGCAATGGCTGTGTTATCCTGGGTGTAATAATTTACTGAAATCGTGGCAGGACTTTCGATAAACTTGTTAGATGTGACTGTGAAAATCGCATTTCCACCACCTTCACTTTGAGAGACATTATTTATACTCAGCGAGGCTGTGTCATTATTTAAAATTGTGCCTGTGAGTACATTATTGTTGACAATAATGGTATTGCCGCTGCTACCGCTGACAAATCGTACATTAGATATATGAAAATTTATGGTCTCATCAACTTCAACTCGTGAATCACCGGTAGTTTTCACTGTATATCTTTTAGATGTTTTATTTTTTTTAAATTGACTACCACCGCTTTTTTTAGTGTAATCCTCCCCAACTTTTGCACTGCCATCAGAAGTAAAGTAATCAAAATTAATTTTAACATTGTTAGCTGGGTTAGGGCTTATTGTTACTTTGTAACGTAAAGAACTTCCTTCGTTTTTACTAGTTGAACCATTTGAGTCAGGCATTACTGACACAGTGTATGTTGTGGCCTGACAAATTATTGGCAATCCTGAAACTATAAGAATAAACAGCCATAGTAATAATTTGACTGATTTCTTGTAAGAACGTGGCTTAAAAATATTCATATGTCTTTTTCCAAGTTGCCTATGATTTTCTATAAACGAAGAATCTCAACGCTATTGCCAATGTTAAAAACGCTTTCTGTAACCCAGTTTGTGAAAAGATTTGCCGCCGGAAGCCTCTGAATACCCATAGGCTACATAGGCAAATAATGTACTGCCCTCTGCCATGTCCAGACTAATACCAGATTGTTTCTGATCCTGAACTACAGCACGAAAGGTAGAATTTGTTGGATCAGTTGTAGAAATATCACCATCAACACCTGTGATTTTTCCATCATCATCCTTGTCAAAATTTTTTAAATCATCTTCAGGTGTTTCTTCATTTTTGTTTCGAATCATATTATAAAATTCTGAATCAGGATTTTCTTTGAGAAGTTCAGGAAGAAGATTCACTCGCGCTAATTCAACAGGTACATTTTCCATTTTTTGTATACCTTCCATTGCAGCTGATTCAGAATAATAGAAGGATCTTTCAAAAATAGCCTCACTGCGAACTATGGCCTTTTCGGTAGTTGTAGTATCAATAGCTGACATCGAAACCAATGTAAGAAGTACAAGGATGAGAAGAGTTGCGATTATAGCAGTACCACTTTCGTTTGTGACTGTGTTATTTGATTGTTTGAAAAATTTCGATATAGATTGCATTGTTGGCCCCTCCTGATTTATATCCGCGTGAGTACACGATTAAATCTCACGTTTGCAACTTCATTTTGATTCCATAATACAGACACATTGACAATACGAGAATTCTCAATGTCTGGATTTGCACTAACGTCCCATTCCACAGTGTATGGACCACGAGCTATTTCGTTTCCATCGCCTATTATTTCCGGGTCACCCTTAATTTGTAAGTCACCATTCAGGCTGGACGTATAGGGTATGGTTAGTAGCCATTCAATCTGATCCATAGCCCAGGTGTAGCCATCAGTCTGCCTTCTGGAACTATTGTTATATGTATAATTTTTAACTTGCAGGGTAACTATGGACATTACTCCCACTCCTAGAATGACCATGGCAACAAGGACTTCAATCATAGAGAAACCTTTTTCTGAGTTACAGCATGAAATGTTATTTCTATTATGCAGCCAGTTGAACATGAGATTCACCTTAGAAAAAGTTATATGTTACTAAGCCCTGTATTGCGCACTAAAACCCTGAAGGTTTTTGTTTGTGTCTGGTTTGCCAGGCTAACCTGTGCAGTATATTCAACTTGTCCTTGAAGGGTAACTTGAACAACCCTGATGTTTTTAAGAGAAGAGGCAGTGTTTGTTGCTACTGCAGCGCCTGTGGAATTCAGATACGCAAATTGGAGCCCTATGATGTTTCCTGCTATTTCTTGCGGTCCGGCACCTGTATCTCTGACAAGCACACCGGGTGTAGGATCGTTTTCAAGAAGGATATTACCATTTGAGTCCAGGCGATAATATTTAATATCTTCATTTGGTGCAGTAGCCAGGCCATCAGGTTCAAGGAAAGAATCTCCATCAGTATTGTCTGTATCCATAGTGAAATGAATTGAATTGGCATCTGTATCATCTGTTTCCGGGCCAGCAGATAATTGAAAGCCAAAACCTTTCTTCTTTTTAGGGTTACAGCCTGCCTGCCTGATTTCACTAGTCATTAATAATTTTGCAGCACGTAAATCCTGGGTAAGGGCTACTATCTGTTCTTGGGAAGTATGTTGTCTTCCGGTTCCTGAAAACATTTTTACTACACCTGCTAAAACAAAACTCATCAAGGTCACAGTGATAAGAGTTTCTATAAGAGTGAAGCCTGCAGATTTACAGGTGATATTTTTTAAGATCATTAGACTTTTATCCTTCCTGCATTAATTAAAGATATGGCTGGACATTCACCTGTTATCTGATGATAAATTCCAATTATTCCTCCAAAAACATCTGCTGTACCGCGTGAGAGCATTGTGTATATATTTTTTGAACTTGGTACTATCTCGGTGATAGCGGTAATCACCCCTATTATGGCGATTACGATCGTGACTTCTATAAGCGTAAATCCTTTTTGCGTATTAGTGACAAAATGAGTCATGATTATTTTGTTTTTAGAAATGGAAGAGCAATATTTTTTTACCATGTCAGATTATCCAATTCACTTCAGGTTGACAGCTAGTAGGCATAGGAATACCTGTTTGTAGGTATTGGCTATGTTGATTTCTTAATATCAGAGAGCTGAGTGTATCGCAAGTGGAATTCAGCTACATTGCATAATTGTAATGCAGTGATACCAGGGAGTTGCAAGTGAACTTTACTTGAGAGAGGTAATTGTTTATTGGGGATAAAAAGTATGTTTTTCCTGAAAAGAAACGAACAGTCAGTGAGATGAAATTATATAAAGGATCAAGCAGTGTCCGGTTAGAGAATTGCAGTGGCTATTTTATATCAAATAGCCACTGCATAATACCAACCATTGTTCCGCATCCGTCATCCCTGCTAAAAACATGCCGAAATGACGATTCGTGAGATTGTGGTTATACAACGAAAATGCTTATGCAAGTCCTTAACCAAACACTACTGATTAAGGATGATGGACTCGTAAAAAGTCTAGTTCATAAAAATTGGTGATGCCAACTCAACGAGTTACGATGCAAAAAAAAAACAACTTTTTGGACTTTTTACGAGACCATCAAGGATAACTAATCGAGAATTAATTTGGAGCAGATAGAAATAGAGACAGCTTTCACAAATAGTAAACTGAAAAGCAAAGGTTTAGGTAAGTTATTGAACAGTTATTGAGCCCTTTGTTCTATCCAATTCCGCCTGCAAAATTTCGTGATTTACCTGTGCCCTTTTATTGGTAGCAAGGGCTTGAGTGTAGGATTCTTGTGCTAAAAGAATATCGAGACTTGTAGATAATCCTGTAGAAAATTTCTCCTGTTCAGCTTCAAGATTTTTTTGAGCAGCCAATACTGTTTTATCTGAAGCATCAATACTTTTTAAACTCAGCTTGAAGTTTCGGACAATGACCTTTGCTTTCATGATAAACTGCTGCTTAAGGATTTGATTATTCAGTTTAGTTTTATTATATTGTGCCATGGATAACACTTTATTTCCATTAGCCAGGTCATTGGTCAGTGGCATGGAAAAATTCACTCCTATCTGCCAGGAATACTCAGAATTATTCATCATATTGTCCATTGAATCGCCATACTGTTCATCAGTGCCACTGACTCCTGTCCTGCCAAATAATGATATATCTGGAAGTAAAAAGTTTTTAGTTTTTTCAACTTGCAAAAGGGCAGCTTCGGATTTGAGTTTTAACGTTTTTAAATCTGGGTGATCATTTAGAACTACTGCTATTACTTTATTTATTTCTGGAATTTCTTTGCGTGACACTGGTAATTTTTCAGTTTCAATAGTCGCGTCCCATTCAACTCTGTTAAGAAGTAATTTTAATTTATCTTCAGCATCAGCTCTGGTTCTTTCTGTATTAATAAGTTGCTCTTCGCGTCGAGCATATTCAGATTCCGGTCTGTATATTTCGACTGCTGCAACTACTCCTGCCTCAATTTTATGTTTGGTATCTTCAACTATTTTTTGTGCCAGTTTCAAAGAAAGATTTTTCACAGCAATTTCATGACTGTAAAAATGCAATTCCCAATAAGCTTTTTTAGTATCAGCTACTAAGTTAATCATGCTGGTATCGATTTGTCTTGAAGCTGCGGTAATATTTTTTTCAGCAATCCGGATATCAGCTGTCTGAGTTTCGATTCCTGCACCTTTAAACAAAGGTTGTTTAATACCAAGACTTAAAGCAGATTGGTATAAAGGATTAAAATTTACAAGCAGAGCATTTGAGTCATATCGTTGATTTTCATAACTCAGAACAAACTCAGTTCCGGTATGTATTTTTTTGCTAACAGAAGTGTTCCAAACCTGTAGATCTTCTTCACTTGCTCCACCTTGGACCAGGCTTGTTATTTGATTGTTTTCTTTATAAGCTATCGCTGATATCATGGTGTCAAAATTTCCATTCTGAGCCAATCTATTACCCTTTGCTGCAAAGAGATCAGCTTTTTTGATCTCAAGATTTAAGTTGTTACCAAGTGCAATACTTATAGCATCTTGTAATGTCAGCAAAATAGTTTCTTGAGCATACAATAATGGATTTGAAAGATGAGATATGGCATATATGAGAAATAACGAGTACATGATTTTAATTTTCATCGTTTTTCTCCATCTATTTTTTCATTGGTAAGCAGATAATATGGTTTCCAATAAAGTTGATAAATCCAGTGAAAAAATTGTTTTCTAACCTCTATTGCCCTTTCAAAAAGTGAATACAGAGTCGGGACTACGATAAGTGTCAGAAATGTAGCAACCATCAGGCCGAATATGACTACTATTGCCATAGATTGCCACCATTGACTGGATTCACTGACCCAGGAAATCATAAAATTTCTAAAATCATATGATACACCAGTTACCATTGGTATAAGCCCTAGAGTTGTTGTTATTGCAGTAAGTAAAACAGGTCGTAACCTGGTGGCACCTGCTGATATAATCGCATCGTGCAACAGGAATTCCCTCTCACGTAGTTTGTTAATGTAGTCGATGAGCACTATGGCATTATTAACTACAACTCCTGCCAGGGATATAACACCAACACCTGTCATAATTATGCCAAATGGTTGTTTAAATACAGCTAGACCTAGAAAGGCACCTCCTAAAGACAGGATTACCGATGTCATAATTATGAACGGCTGACTCACAGAGTTAAATTGACTTACCAGGATTAGAAATATCAAAAAACAGGCAATGACAAATGCCTTGCTCAAAAAATCCTGGGATTCCTGTTGAGCTTCATTTTCTCCGGTAAATTGAATTTTATAACCAGGCGGGAGCTGATATTGGGCCAGAAAATTTTCTGCCTGAGCCCTAGCAACCGGACCTGGTATTTTATTTTCATCGACATTTGCTTTAACTGTTACCACGCGTTTGTCATTTATTCTGACAATGTCTCCAATTGAACCACCGTAATTAATGCTTGCCAGAGTTGATAGGGGTACCTTGATCCCGCTAGGAGTGGAAATCATTAGTTCACGCAATACATCCGTTACCTTACGGTTTTTTTCTGATAATTGAACAGTGATATCATAATCTTCGTCCCCTTCCCTGTAGGATGAGACGTCAAGGCCGTTATATGCAGTCTTAAGAGCAAAACCGATTCCATCAGTAGAGAGGCCGAACATTGCAGCTTTTTGTTTATCAATTATCACTTTTATAGCAGGTGTACCTTCAACAAAATCATCGCGTACATCTTTAACATGAGGAACGGTGCTTAATGTGTTCCTGATATTTTTTGCTATTGAACCAAGTACTTGAAAATTATCTCCGGAAATTTCAATATTTATTGGTGCACCTGTTGGTGGGCCCTCTTCCTGGAGTGCTACAGTTACCCTACCACCTGGAATTTCTTTAACTCTTTCACGTATTATATCAACGGTATCAGATGAAGAATTAAGACGTTTTTCAAGATCAATAAATTGAATACCAATATGATTAGGTGAATTAGCCTCAAACATGGAGCCACCTCCTGAAGAAGTGACAGCTTTCATGTAGATATTTTTCACGTTTTCTAAGTCACTTGGACTTGAGATTGTTTTATTATCTACAACTGTATGTGTTTTAGGTTCCATTGCAGCCAGATAAGAACCCTTGCTGATGTTTGTTGCGGTCGTATCTTTTTTGGTGGCATCTGCAACAGCAACCTCAATACGTCGCATAATTGTGTCGATGTAGTTAATGTCGGCTCCTTCCGGGACATCAACATTGACATACATAGACTTAGGCTGGATGTCAGGGAAAAATTCAACAGGTTTTTCGATTCCTACTACAAGCAGCCATGCCTGGACCAGAAGTATCAGAAGGGCAAAGGAAAAACATACTATTGTTACAGGCCGTTCAATAGAATATGCCAGTATCTTTGTGTAGAAGATAAGAAACTTTCCTTGAATTGCTATGGGTTGTTCACCAGCTGCAATGATGGTGTCAATATCATCGTTGTTATGAAGATGATATTTGTCTTTTGTTTTCATGAAGTGAGAGGCAAGTGCCGGATTAATTACTAATGCCACAAAAAGACTGGAACTCAAAGTCACAATGAGTGTAAGTGGCAGATAGCTCATGAACTCACCCATAATTCCTGGCCAGAACAACATTGGAGAGAATGCTGCCAATGTGGTAATTGTCGATCCAATTACTGGCAAGGCTACTTCAGAAGTAGCTCGTTTGGCAGCAATCACTCGTGGTACCCCTTGTTCCATGTATCGATATATGTTTTCAATAATAACGATGGCGTTATCTACTAACATTCCCAACGCCAGCGTCAGTGAAAACAGAACAACCATATTGAGTGTTATGTCCAATAAATACAGGACAATAAAAGATAGAAGCATAGAGAAAGGGATGGCAAGGCTAACCAAAAAAGCGTTTCTAAGACCTAACGCAAAAAATAAGACGATTATAACCAGGATAAGACCGGAGAGAATATTGTTTTCAAGATCTGCTACCATGGCATGGATATCTTTGGCCTTATCCATCACTTTTACTATTTCGGTACTTTCTGGCCATCTTGGCTTTTGTTCCTGAAGCAATTTGTCTATTTCATCAGTAATTGCGATTATATTTTCTCCGCTTCTTTTCTTTACTGAAATATTAATTGCTGCTCTACCATTTAGTCTGGAACGACTGGTTTCTTCCTTAAATCCATCAATAACCTTAGCCAGGTCTTTTAGATAGACTGGTGCACCGTTATGTGTCCCTATTACAAGTCCATAGATTTCTGCGGGTGTCTTAAATTCTCCCGGCACTCTGAGTTGGAACCTGCCATCACCAAGACGAAGCGCACCTCCTGATGTGTTTTGGTTTTCACTGGAAAGGACTTGTTGAAAGGCGGGTATGGAAATATCGTAATATGCAAGCTTTTCAGGAGAGACCTCGATCCGAATTTCTCTTTCAAGGCCACCAGTTACTTCAACTTCGAGGACCCCTTTAATCGCTTCAATATCATCTTTGAGATCATCTGCAATATCTTTTAGACAGTTGAGTCCACAGGTACCACTGAGTGAAAAAACAACAATCGGAAGTTCTGAGAAGTTTACTTCAAAGACCATTGGATCATCCTCAAGATCAGAGGGAAGTTCTCCTTTGGCTTCATCAACTTTGTCTTTAACATCTTGAAGAGCTTTGTCTATGTTAGTGCCAGTGATAAATTCAATGTTGATTGATGAACTTCCTTCAGAACTCACTGATTGAATCTTTTTAACACCATCAATACCTTTGAGTTTTTTTTCAATTTCAATTGTGACTGCTGTTTCAATATCAGTGGGGGAAACACCACGATAAGTCGTACTTACAAAAACATACGGAATAGTTATGTCTGGCTCACTTTCACGAGGTAACACATTGTAGCAGTACACGCCGAAAATCATGAGTATTACAGCCAGAACCATTACAGTGGTGCTTTTATTAACAGCTGTATCAGAAAGCAACATGGAGGAGTCCTCTGGTAAACGGATTCGATTTTATGACTAGGGTTAAAAGGTAGAAATGGCTAAAATGGATTGTCAAGGTTGGTAAGAGTACGGACCAAATTTATGTTTTGATCTTTTTCTAAACTTCTGTGTCCTTCTACAATTACTTTGTCGCCTGATTCAAGTCCATTGATCACTTGTATTCGCCAACCTTCCAAAATGCCGAGTTCAACATTTTTCCGCATCGCTTTCCCTTCATTCTCAATATATACAAATTGTTCCTTATCTCTTGAAATAACAGAGTATAAGGGGACAGAGAAGCCTGCAGTTATAGTTTTTTTAATAATATTTGCGCGAACAAACATCCCTGGAAGTATCGTATGGTCTTGATTGTTTATGGTCAGTTCCAGCCGATAAAGCATGGCATCATTTTCAGGTGAGGATGAGAGGAAATGTTTTTTTGTTTCAATAAACAGGTTATCAAGAGCCTGTATTTTTACCGAGATAGTGTCAATTTTCTGTACAGCGTTTACATCTGATTCTGGAATACCCACAACAGCCTTAACTTTATCAATTTGTAATAATCGAGCAACGGGATCAGCAACACTCAATAACAAACCTGGTTTAACGTCCAATTCACGAATAACGCCTGCAATAGGAGCCTTGATTATACATCTGGAAAGTTGGAGTGCTGCCTTATCAAACTCAGCTTTTCTGATACTGGCAGTACTTTCAAGTCGATCCAACTCTGCCTTTGAAGTTAATTTTTTATCAAAAAGGGTACGAGTACGTCTTAGATCGTCTGAGGCTAGTTCATATGCAGATTTTGCCGCAATTAAAGCTATCTGATAATCAATAGGGTCAATGCTGGCAATTACATCGCCTTTCTTAATGAAATCCCCTTCTTTTACAGGAGACGATAAAACAGTCCCGTATATTTTTGACAACAACTGTAAATCAGTCCATGGTTCTATTACACCTGGCAGGTTAATAATGTCACGGATTTTAACAGGTGTCATTTCCAGAGCAATGACATTTACGGCAGGTTTTGCCTTACCAAGGGCATTTTGTTGTTTCTCTGCGAGATTTTGTTTTTTTTCACTGATTATTGAGAATAGAACTATAATCAATATGACGATACAGGCTAAAATAAAGAGTGGTAATTTACTCCATACAACCTTTAAGAGTTTTGAATTGTTTGGATCAGATTTATTATGTCGCATATTATTTATTGGTTGGTTTCTCCGCCAATCCCTCCATGGCCTGTTTTAATAGTTTCATCAGTGCTTCTGAAATTTCTTTTTCTGTGGTGAATCTCCCCTCATACCATGAAGATAACACCACCAGATAGAGAGCATAAAAATGACCGGTTATAAAAATAAATTCCAGGTCACCACGAAGTTCTCCCTTGTTTATAGCGTTGTTCAAAATATTTCCTAATGCACTAAGGTATCGTTTTTCTATGCCTTGGCTCATGTCTCTGGACACTTCCTTGGGAAATGTCATTTCTCTGGCAAATATTCTGCCGAACTCATTGTTTTTAGTAACATATCTGAATTGGCCCATGAAAAGTGTGTGAAGCTGGGTCAATAAATCTGTATTCGGGTCACATTTAGACGATAATTCATTGAAAACAAAATCTATTTCATCTTCACAAAACGCCAGGAAAATCTCACTTTTTGTCTTAAAGTAACTATAGATAGTCCCTTTTGCTATACCTGCCTCCCTGGCAAGTTCTTCAACACTGGTGTTCTCATATCCTTTTTGAGAAAATAGCTTGACAGCAGCTGTGATAATTGACTGTCGCGTCTGTTTTTTTTTTAACTCTCTTAATCCGTTCATAATCTCTCTTGAAAATTGACTTTGGTCAACTTTTACCACCAAATCAGCATTTGTCAATACGTAAAATTGACCGCAGTCACCTTTTATCTGCACAAGATACTTGAAATGTGAAATCATGGTTAAAAACAGACTAATATTTAACAATAAAGCATGAAAAACTTTGACTCTTATGAGGAAATTAGCCGTTCCTTCTTTTATGGTCTGCGTGTTACAATCAAATGTGAAACAAAATTTGTTCACTTAAATATTTTTCAGATATTTTAAATAAGAAATCAGCAGTTTATAATTATTTATGGAATTTCATCATCAATCACTTGAACAAGTATATTCAGCACTTGACAGTTCCCCACAAGGTCTAAGTCAAAAGGAGGCAGATGAACGACTCTTAAATACTGGAATGAACCGGTTACAGGAAGTAGGCAGAATTAACCCTCTATTGATTTTCATCAATCAGTTTAAAAGCTTTATTATCTATATCTTATTGTTTGCTGTTTTCTTTTCTCTTCTTATTCACGAATATGTGGACTCAGTCATTATTTTAACAATTTTGCTAGTTAATAGTTTTATAGGATTTTTCCAGGAGTTATCAGCAGGTAATTCTCTTGAAGCACTAAAAAAAATGACTTCAATCAAGGCTAAAGTTCTAAGAAATGAAGAGATGATTGAAACCAATTCTGAAAACCTGGTGCCTGGGGATATCATAGTTTTAGAAACAGGTGACAATGTGCCTGCAGACGCACGTATTGTTGAGGCAGTGCATCTTAAAGTCGAGGAAGCTTCTTTAACTGGTGAATCTGTCCCTGTAGAAAAAAATTCTATCCCCACACCACAAAATGTTCAGCTTGGCGATAGATACAACATGTTATTTTCTTCCACCTCTGTGGTTGCTGGCAGAGGAAAGGCGGTTGTCACAACAACTGGAATGAATACTGAAATAGGACATATATCACTGCTGCTTTCAGAGACCAAGGAGGAACTAACCCCTTTGCAAAAGCGTCTTGATGTCTTCGGGAGAAAGTTAGGCGTTGTTATATTGTTAATCTGCCTGCTCGTCTTCATACTTTCAATGTTCAAAGAATACATGCTCAATGGAATCACCTTAAATGCCCTTGTCAAATTTGCATTTATTGCAATTAGTCTTGCTGTTGCTGCAGTACCAACTGCCCTGCCTGCGGTAGTTACAATTGCATTGTCAATTGGAGTTAAGCGACTATTGCACAAAAAAGCCTTAGTTAGGCGATTGTCATCGGTTGAGACACTCGGGAGTTGCGATGTTATTTGTACTGATAAAACTGGAACACTAACACAAAACTTGATGACTGTTAGGTTTGGTTGGATTTATGGTCAAGAAATTGATTTCATGACATCACAGCTTGAAAAATCGCCCAATTTATTATTTGAAATTGGTATGCATTGCAATAATAGCTATGTTCAGAGAAAAATGGTCAACAATGGAATAGTTGGAGATCCAACCGAAGTTGCATTACTTGTAAGTGCACAAAAAATAGTAATGTCATCCAAGTTTTCCTGGGAAGATAGAATTGACGAATTAGTATTTGATTCAAAAAGAAAGCTAATGAGTGTTTTGATTAAGGACTCTGGAAAATATTTAGTTTATACCAAAGGTGCACCAGGGGAACTGTTACAACGGTGTAATTTTATTAATCATAATGGTACGATTCTTCCTCTGACTGAAGAAAATAAACAAGTCATTCTAGAACAGAATGAAAAGTACTCTGCTCAGGCCTTACGGGTTTTAGGGTTTGCATATAAAAAAATAGAAAATTCTGAGCATTTTAATGAAACTGATCTTGTTTTTGTCGGCCTTCAAGCCATGATTGATCCTCCTCGGCCAGAAGTTATTGAGGCAATTAAAAAAACTGCAGATGCTGGAATCAGGGTTATTATGATCACTGGTGATTATGCAGCAACTGCCAAATCGATAGGGAGGGAAATAGGTATTTCCGGTGAAGTGGTAAGTGGTCAGCAGTTGGAATTATTGGATGACAGCCAATTGGCCGATATTCTGAAAAAAAATACCAATATCTTTGCCAGGGTGACACCTGAGCACAAACAAAGAATAGTGGGAGCTTTGCAAGATATCGGACATACTGTAGCTATGACTGGTGATGGAGTTAATGATGCTCCTGCTTTAAAAAAGGCAAATATTGGGATCGCCGTTGGTAGTGGAACTGATGTCGCCAAACAAGAGGCTGATCTTGTTCTGCTTGATGACAGTTTCAGTCATATCGTTAATGCCATCGAAGAAGGAAGGGGAATTTATGACAATATTCAAAAGTCTATAATGCTTTTGCTTTCAGGAAATCTCGGTGAAGTGTTAATTATTTTATCTGCTGTTTTTTTAGGGTTGAATTTACCTCTAACTGCCATATTGCTACTTTGGATCAATATGGTAACAGATGGTGCTCCAGCGCTCGCTTACAGTGTAGATCCTTACGGAAAGGATATTATGAGGCGCCCTCCTAAGCCAGCGAATGAGGGGATCTTGCCAAAGCCAAAACTTGCTTTAATTAGTTTCATGGGGGGAGCCGGAACACTTTTGGCTCTTCTTTTGTTTGTACGTTATGGTGGCAAGTCAGGTCAGGGAGAAGACCTTTTACTAGCACAGACTATTGTTTTTAATTTTGTAGTACTTTATGAAATAATATTGACTTTTGTTATCAGGATATCCTATAAAGTGCCCTTTTGGGCAAACAAATGGACTTGGGCTGCAATTGCAATTTCTTTGTTACTGCAAGCAGTTATAATGTACACACCATTACGGGAAGTTTTTAAAATACTTCCTTTGTCTCTATCACAACTAGGTGCTCTGGGACTAGGCGGTATTTCCTTTTATTTATTATTTTTGCTTTATCATGGATTATCACAGTTACAAATGTTTTCCAAAACTAATAATACCATATGATTGACAACTCAATTAGTTTGAAATTTGACAATACTCTAATTAAAAAGGGGAATTATTTAGGAACATCAAGACCTAAAGGATAGATGATTTCTTTGTTAAATTTAGAGCGAATCTCTGATATGGGTGTATCTGTAAACATCTGTACAATCGCTAGAATCTTTTGTGCCAGCGTTTTGTTATTTTTGTAACATTCATCTGTAGCCTTTTGAATTATAGACCAGTCTTCATGAACCAGGAACTCATTAAAAGCATTTGAAATCTGAGGGAAAAGGATCTTTCTTAATCCATCAAGAAAACCAACGTAAAAAGCAAGAGAAGATTTTTTCTTATTGTTTATGATATATTGAAGTGTGCCTGAGTGATGCGTATCGGCCAGTATATCTTTTAATGCTCTGCAGACAAATTCTATAGAAGTATCAGGGAAATGGCTAATTATTAATTTTAAGTCATTACTTTTAAAACTATCTTGTTGTGATTCGCCTAATTCATGGTAAATAAACATGTTTATTTCATTTTCAACGATTGAATCAAGTTGGTTGATAAACGTGTTTTTATCTATGATGCCATTGTTCATTACTCCATAACAATTCAGAGCCGTTTGCATCGAAATTCGACATGAGGAGCGAATTTCCTGTACTTGATCCCAGAAATAATAACGGAGAGAGTCTTTTCTTATGAAAATTTTTTTATCCTGAAGCATTGCAAATGGACTGGAAAGTTCACGAGCTAATTCTCTGCCGAGAATTATTACAGGATATCCAAACAGATCGAATTCTTCACATATTTCAGCCAGAAAGAAAACTGTTTTTAAAGAACGTCCATAACCTGCACCGTAAAATAATCGAACTGGATGTATTTTTTGATTAATAAGGTGAGTGTCCCAGTGAGAATGAGTTGTTTCGTTGAAATGGTAGCTCAAATAATGAGTATTTATAATGGATTCCCAATATTTTTCTTTGTAATCAATCCATTCTAGGAGTATTGGAGTTTCCGGTTCGTTCCATGGTGGAAGGTCGTTTGCCCATTTATAATAATTTCTTAATTTTAGAACCAATGTACAGAGCGAATACAATCCGTTGTTCTTTGCATCGGAAATGTCGCAGTTCTGTTGAACGGTTTTGATAAATGAGTTGAACTCCTGTTGTTGATTTTCGAGCATAAAATCACAGGTTTTATAGTGTTGTGATGCGATTATCAGTGCAGTTTTGTCTGGTTAATAAAAAATAAATACTATTCAAGGGGGCAGGCTTTTATGATACACTCTGCCCCCCCCCTGAAAATTCTTACTAATTTATGGTAACATTTACAGCCGATGGACCTTTTTGACCCTGCTCGACGTCAAATGATACTTTTTCACCTTCTTTTAAAGATCGAAATCCCGTCGCGTTGATAGCAGTATGGTGTACAAAAACATCCGGTCCGTCTTCTTGCTCAATAAAACCGAATCCCTTTTCATCGTTAAACCATTTTACAACTCCACTAGCCATTGTGACAACCTCCCTTTGTGATACCTTGATTCTTCTTTCCTTTTTATGACTTTATGAACATTAATTATTGAATAGTTAATGTTCATTTAATGTGAGTGTTTATTGTAAATTTTTATAACAAAAACAATAACTGCACTTAATGGAAAAATCAACAAATTATTGAATGGCCATTCATAATGGAGGTTTTGAGGTAACAGTAACTCATTATTCTTTACTGATAGAGTGTACATATATTCTTTTTTCTCAAACTAATAATGTTGTGCATTAAAAAGATTCTCCTTCTTAATGTTTTAGCGTGATTACTCTTGTAATATTCTGAAAAAGATATGATTCATAGTATCATTGTTAATTTTGAAACTTTTCAAGTTCAAAACAAAAAATGTATCTTTATGATTACCGATTAAAGTCCGGTTTAACGCTCACGAAAGTCCTGATTAGTGGAATTTTGCTCACAGCATACTAATTAAGAATTTATCACAGTTCCCTTTACTCTACAGGATCAATACATAAATAAAGATCAGCAATAAACGGCACGAAAATTGCGACAGAAAGATGATAATTATAGCTTGATGAATATTTACTACTTCTTTTCATTAATAAACACACTGTAACAGGTGAGCCAATGGGGAAAAATGACGGTAATATCCTTAGGTCTGAAAAAATTATTGATAATGGACCTGCGACCAGCAGGTTTAACATTGTCCTTCTTTCCGAAGGATTCATCGACAATGAAATCATTGAATTCCAAGCTTATGCGAAGATATTTATAGATAAGCTTTTTTCAACTTCCCCTTTCTCTAAAATGCGACCAGCCACAAATGTTTACCGGGTTGATATTACATCAAGAGACAGTGGACCAGATGACCCGGTTTCATGTGGCGGTAGTGGAAAAAAATCATCGACGTACTTTGACTCATCTTTTCAAAGTCAGACTTTAAGACGTTTGCTTTCCGTCAACTATCAATCAGTGCAAAATGTTGTGAGTGAAATCGTCCCTCAGTGGCATCAAATTCTTGTTATAGTAAAAAGTTTCGATTGGGGTGGGGCCAGTGGATCTGTTGCCACTACAACTGTCGGAGATGGTTGGGTAAACATGGCTATTCATGATCTCAAGCAGTCAGCTTTTGGTCTTATTGATGAATCACCGAGTTGGGACGGCTTGACTCTAGATTCTGATAAAGACATTAATGTGGTAGCAGATACAATGTTTCAAGATGACAGTAATTCAGGATTAGGTGTAAGCTCCATTACTGATACCCATTTCCCAATCACACAAACTGTGCCCAGGCAGGGAAGAAGTAAATTTTACAAAACTCTGTTCTTTCAGCATTTGAGGGTAAGTCATGACTTCTGGAAAGGTTAAGTATGCTCAATTTTCCAAAATAATTATTTTTTTTACAGTAACTCCGGTATGTTAATGTCTAAAATAGGCTCGTAGTGCAATAAAAGGATCTGCTTAGCTTAACGCTTTTGATCAAATATCATTGTACCTTTTTATTAAGGGTGTCTTCACTCAATTTTTTCAGCAAATTTTACTATCCCCCTCTGTCATATATTGTTGTAATTTCAAAAGCCTCTATTTTGGTCTTAAATATTTCCCCCAAACACAGAGGGAGACATATAGGATTAAGTAATATTAAATATCTGTAATACTAATTAGTAACCATTGACATCTTAACAAACCAGTGGCAAGTCTATCTTTAGACTAGGGCGTTAAATGTATGAACTAAATGGTACTAAAATAAAATACAGGTGCTCTTCATGAAATTTGATCTCCATGTCCACTCTACCCTCTCCCCTCGTAGTACACTTACAATGCAGGAAATAGTTATTCATGCAAAGTCAAAAGGTTTAGATGGTGTCTGTATTACAGATCATGATACAATGGCCATTAAGGAAGTATTGCATGAAGGAGTTCAATGCAATGGGATTCAAATAATTTTTGGCGTGGAATATTCAACCTCTCAAGGTGATTTCTTACTTTTTGGACCTTTTGAATCCATAAAACCTGGTTTTTCTGCTACTGAATTATTAGAATATGTTGAAAGACATGGAGGCCTCGCAGTTGCAGCCCATCCATTTAAAAAAGGTAAGGAAGTCCGGGAAGAATTATTAAAACATCAATTGTGTAGATTTGTTGAACAGGTCACAGATAGAAATCTTGATTTTAATAATAATCCTACCTCTAACTGGAATTCACTTTATGACATCAATCATGTAGGTGGCAGCGATGCTTATAACCTTGCAGAACTTGGCAGGGTAACGACAACTTTTTCTGAGAATATTGAAAGTAGAGCTGATTTAATTAAGGCTTTGAAAAAAGGTGCGTACACAACTGAAAGGAATCAATATTATTACTCATAATATAACAATTAAAACTGAAAATATTAGACTTTCTCAATTTTTAAAACTTGCTTCTGCTGTAGGAAGTGGAACTGAGGCAAAATTTATCATTCAGGAAGGACTTGTTCATGTAAATTCGGAAATTGAAATTAGGCGGGGGCGAAAACTTATTAAAGGTGATATTGTAGAATTCCAAAATGAATTTTACTTGGTTGTCTCCCCGGGATAACAATAAAATGACGATGATAGCTTTTCAGGAAGGAATATTTTCGAGTTCTTCCCACCTGCTATAAGCTTTCTCCAGATTTTTATCTAACTTGGCCAATCTGAGATTTACAAATGCAACTTCTTCGCCACTGTCTTGATAAAAAGATGGGTTTGAGAGTTTTTCAATAAGTTCTTCATGTTCATGCTCCATTAATTCAATTTTTCCTGGAAGCTTCCCAAGTTCATCCCTTTCTTTGAAGGTCAGTTTTCTGATTTTTTCCTTTGCATGAACATTATTCTTTTTTTGCTTCTTGGAAATATTTTCTAGATGGGAGCCATCAGAGTCTTTTTTTTGCAGTAACCAGTCGTCGTACCCACCAGCATATTCTTGAATCGCACCCTGTCCTTCAAATACTAAGGTACTGGTAACAACGTTATTTAGAAAAGCCCTGTCATGACTGACCAGTAATAAGGTGCCCTTAAACTCAAGTAATATTTCCTCTAGTAACTCCAGAGTTTCAATATCGAGATCATTTGTTGGTTCATCAAGGACTAAAATGTTTGCAGGTTTGCTAAAAAGTTTAGCAAGCAAAAGGCGGTTTCTTTCACCACCGGATAGAACATTTATTGGAGACCTTGCCCTGTCGGGGGTAAAAAGAAAATCTTTTAAATAACCAATAATATGTCTGTCATTACCATTAATACTAATTGTATCTTTTCCCTCTCCTACATTTTGGGCTACTGTTTCAGTTTCATTTAATTGAGTTCTTAATTGATCATAATAGGCTACTGACTGATTTGTTCCATGTCGAATGACACCTGATGAGGTTTCGAGGCTACCGAGCAACAAATTAAGGAGTGTTGTCTTACCACAACCATTTGGTCCAATGATTCCAATTTTATCACCTCTTACAATTGTGGTAGAGAAGTTTTTTACAACATAAGATCCTTGATATTGAAAGGAAATATTTTTCATCTGCACTATTAATTTTCCTGAACTGACATTATCCTGTAGTTGTATTTGAGCTTTTCCTGAATTTGTCCTGCGATCCTGTCTTGTTTTCCTCATTTTTTTAAGAGCACGAACCCTGCCTTCATTTCTGGTTCGGCGTGCTTTTATACCCTGCCTTATCCATTTTTCTTCTACAGACATTTTTTTGTCAAATTTTGTTTGATGTGTTGATTCGATTGCTAAGTACTCCTCTTTCTTTTGTAAATACTTAGCGTAATTACCTGGCCAGCTGGTAATCACTCCTCTATCAAGATCAAGGATACGGGTTGAAATCTTCTGAGCGAGAAAACGATCGTGAGTGATAAATAATAATGAGAAATCAGAAGACAGCAGTAATTCTTCTAGCCACTTGATGGACTCTATATCTAGATGATTGGTCGGTTCATCCAGTAGTAGAAGTTTAGGGCTGTCAACAAGTGCCCGAGCAAGCATTACTCTTCGTTTTAAACCGCCTGATAAGTTATTAAAATCAAGATCAGGATTCAAATCTAATTGAGATAACACTGTTTCAACTTTTTGTGTAGCATTCCATCCATCAGCGATATCAAGTAAATGATGAATTTTTTCAAGTTCATTTTGTAAGTTTAAATCAACATTCACTGAAAGTTGGTCACTTATAGATTTATGCTTTTCAAGCAGAGGTATGGTTTCCCCAAGCCCTGTGGCTACTATTTCAAATATGGTACCTTGATGGGCCTTCAATTCAATCTCTTGGGATAAAAGTGATGCCTTGACACCCTGTTGTTTGGTAACTTTACCTTTATCTGGAATAAGTTCTCCTGATATTATTTTCAACAATGTTGATTTACCTTCTCCATTTCTGCCTACAAGGCAAACCCGCTCGTTAGGCTCAATCTGTAAATTAATTTTATCAAGCACAGGAAAACCACCAAAACTGATTTGAATATCTCTTAGACTGATAAGACTCATGAAAATATCTCTTGAATAATATAAAGGTTAAATATGTTGAAATAAACCGTATGGATACAACATAGAAACTGCAGGGTATGTGAATGTAGGAGAATATAACAAAATGTGTCGGATTTTACCTGTAGTAAATTGTTTTAGTCGGTTTCATCTTAAAGAAATTCTGTTTGCAGTGAAATTGAAAAGGAATCTGTTACAGATTATCAAGATATATACTCTATATCTCAGTTAATAATACCTGTTAATCACAAGTGAACTGATTATTTTGAATGATTTTTAAATCAGTGAAAAAATGGTTGAATGAATTGGATTCATTTGCTTGGAGATTCATGGCTAAACTCTTCAATAATTGAAAATACTTGAATTATGTTTAACTCTAATTTATAGCCACTCTCACTTGAAGAACGTAGAAGAATTTGTTTTTCTATACTATAAGTTATATCAGTAATGTCCGGTTAAGGACTTGCATCGTCTGCTGCCGCTAGCGAGAAAGATGCTTTTGGGGAAATTCGGATATAGCCAAAAAAAAACGTGTTGTTATTATAAAAATTAAAAAACATACAATAACGTTATAAGCAACATTGAATGTTCCAGGCTCATACCGGCACCATCTGGTGCTTCTACAATTGAGCCATCTGAAAAATGCCATTCTGAATCACCAGTGACGGTGTCATATTGTGTATAATAAAAACCTCCTCCTACGGAGAAATTTGGGGAAAGGGTTATGCCTACAATGGCTTCGAAAGAAATCATGTTCCCTCCTGAAAAGTCATCGTAAACAATTAATGAACGTAAATGATGTTGATCTATTGCTTCTCCGTTTACTAAACTTGAACCTATTATTCGAGACTGAAGAGTAACTGGATTTAAGTCTGCACTAATTCCTAACCCAACATAAGGTACATTTAAGGTCTGTTCATAAGTGATACCCAACTGACCATCAGTAAATGTACCAGTACTGTCCCGGAAGCCATTTTCAGAATAGGTGTAAGTCCCTCCCCTTGCCTCCCATTCATAATTTTCCGTTATAAATCCAAGGAAAGTGTTTAGAGTGAGGATCTGGTTGGTCCATACTGCAACTTGTGCATTAAAATCAACAATTGATCCCTTAGTAACCTTAACATCATCATGATGTGACCAATCTGTCCAGTCAAGTCCTGGTTCGAGCCAGTCATAGTCGTCCATTTCACCTTCACCTTCTCCTGCAATTGCCCAACCTTCCATGTTGAAGGTTAGCCAGGAAGTAGGTCGAAATGATCCGCCAGCACCTATCATGAACACATTGTCAAGTTTCCATATTAATTCACTTGCTTTGTGATTACCCTGTTCAGGCCAGTACACAAATTCATGTGCATCTCCATTTAAAAATCCAGTGGCCAAATGTATTTCTAATTCGAAATTTGAGGATTTGTTTTGCTTGTTAAAAATGGTGCTCTTCTCGTTTGCCTCTATAGCTAGACAATTATTTGTATAAGCAAAGAAAAATACAAAAGTGCTGGTAACAAGTGTTTTTGCAATAATTGAATTAAAAGATGATTGGGTCATGATAATTCCTTTTAAAAAATATAGGTGAGAAGTACTTATGTGCCATTGTTATTACTAACTTACCGAAAATTATAGGCTAAATCACACTGTAATTCAAATATAGAATGCATTTTTTGAAATACTAAGTCCTTTATCTATACATAAAGTTTTTTAAAAATTTGTTCGTCATAAAATTGCTCTTTTTATATTTCAATTGTTTTATTAGAAAGCACTAATAATAAGTTGGTTGAAGAGATAATTTCATACTAGAGGCGCATGTGTTTAAAACGATAACGTTCATTTTCATCTTATTTAGCTTGTATGCTTGTTCAAGCAAAAATACCGCTGCTGATCTTAAAACAGCTGGAGCAAAACAGCTTATTGCAGCGCAAATTTTAGAAAAATTTGAAAATAACACCTTACGATTAAGTTCCTTCAACCTAGAAGGTTTTTTCTTTTTTTCCTCATCGGGAAAACTTTTTGCAAAAGATATAGCGAACAATAAGGATTCGGGACGCTGGGATGTTAGCGAAGCTGATGAGATATGCTTCAAAATGAAAAAATGGTGGTACGGTGATATCAGTTGTTACAAGGTTTTACATGATGTTGAAAATATATATCTGACAACTAAAGATGAGTTATTAGCTTATAAGGCTGAACTGTTCCAAGGTGACTTTAAACTTCTGTCACAGGATACTCCGATAAATAAAAACACTCGAAAATCTATCAGGATATCTAGCAGAGACAAAAATCTTACAGATGGTTCACTTTCATCAACTAATGAAAATCAAATAAACGACATTTCAAGTTCATCCATAATTTTAACCCATAGAGATCGTAAAGATTCTGAATTGACCGTAAAAATGATCGCTCAGGATTGTCCTGGGTGTAACCTGGCTTTCTCAAGTCTCAGCAATGCTGATTTAGTCGGAGCAAACCTTGCAAATGCAGACTTGTCAGGGGCGGATTTGTCAGGAGCAAATTTACGAAGAGCAAATTTACAAGGTGCAAACCTTGAAGAAACGGATCTCCATGGCGCTCAATTACCCGGGGCAAACTTGAAAAATAGTAACCTGCTGAATGCAAATTTTAAAGGAGCTAACCTCTACAAAGCAGACTTGACAGGAGCTCAAACAATGGGTGCTAACTTTGAAGATGTGATACTTGAAACTGTTAAAGGGCTTAAATGATATGCTTTAAATCAGCATTGCAAAACCTGTCTTGATCTACGTTAATTGTGAATAACAGTATCAACTGTTTACCTCTAATTTGAGACACTTTCTCATTTCTGTTAATTGCTCTAATAGATTAAAAGTACAAAACTTCATTCATAAACTAAGTAGATAAAATATGACTACATCTAAATTTGTCCATCTCCATGTTCATACCCAATATTCAATGCTTGACGGTGCTATTCGGCTTGGAGATTTAATTGCTAGAAGTAAAGATTATAATATGCCTGCAGTTGCCATTACTGATCATGGTGCAATGTATGGAGCATTGGAGTTTTATGAAAAGGCAAAAAAGGCTGGAATAAAGCCGCTGGTCGGTTGTGAATTTTATATCGCAGAAAACAGCCTTCATACCAAAAATCATAATGCAGGACACAATTTCCATATTGTTCTTTTAGCCATGAATGAAACTGGTTATCGAAATCTTATGAAATTGGCCTCCATAGCACAGGTTGAAGGTTTCTACTATAAACCCAGAATTGACAGAGAAGTTCTTTTTCAGCACAGCGAAGGACTTATAGCCCTAACAGCATGTCTTCATGGAGAAATTGCATGGAGGATCACTCATAATGATTATGATGGTGCCAAAAAACGAGCATCTGAATTACAACAAGTTTTTGGAGACAGACTTTATTTTGAATTACAGGAAAATGGAATAGCTGAGCAGAAAATTGCCAATCAAGGACTTATAAAGCTTGGTAACGAGCTTGATGTAAAAGTTGTGGCAACTAATGACTGTCATTACCTGAACCAGGATGAATCCTACGCTCATGAAGTGTTATTGAGTATCCAAACTGGAAAAACTATAAGTGATCCCAAAAGATTTAAATTCTCTACTGATGAGCTATATTTCAAATCTCCTGAAGTTATGGCTTCTCAATTTAGTTATTGTCCCCAATCAATTGAAAACACACTTGAAGTTGCTGAACGATGTAATCTTGAACTCAGTTTTGGTAAACATTATTTCCCGATTTTCCCAGTACCAGAAAAAGAAACCCTTGAATCGCTTTTTGAAAAAGCCTGTTGGGAAGGATTAGAGTTACGATTTAAGAGACTTCAACAGGTTCACCGCTTGTCTGAGGATAAAATCAAGGATTATAAAAATCGCTTAACAATGGAAATAGGGGTTATTCAGGAAATGGGTTTTTCTGGATACTTTTTGATTGTTGCTGACTTTATTACCTGGGCAAAAGAGCAAAAAATTCCTGTTGGTCCCGGAAGAGGATCAGGTGCAGGTAGTCTTGCTGCATATTGCATGTTGATTACTGATATTGACCCCATGCCTTACGGTCTCATTTTTGAGAGATTTCTCAATGTCGAACGAAAGTCTATGCCTGACTTTGATGTTGATTTTTGTAAAGATCGACGAGATGAAGTTATTGATTATGTTAGGAATAAATATGGCGGTAATACAAATGTAGCACAGATTGTTGCATATGGATCCATGAAAGCCAGGGCTGTCATCAGAGATGTCGGTCGAGTTCTTGAAATTCCCTTACCTCAGGTAGATAAAATAGCAAAACTTATCCCTGAAGAGATGAAAATAACCATTGACAAGGCAATTGACAAAGAACCAAGATTACGCGATCTAATGAAACAGGATAACTTGGGTGAACTTCTGTCAGTTGCCAGAACCCTGGAGGGACTTTCACGACATAAAACTATCCACGCTGCTGGAGTTGTCATTTCTCCCACTCCTATGGTTGATTTTTTACCTCTTTGCGTAGGTCCTAATAAAGAAGTCTTAACTCAGTATGACATGAAATATACTGAGAAAACCGGGCTCATTAAATTTGATTTTCTCGGTCTGAAAACACTCACAGTTATTGATCGCGCCTTAAAACTCATTAAGCTTGATATTGGTACCATCATTGAAATGGAAAAGATTCCAATGGATGACACCAAATCCTATGATCTTTTATGCCGTGGTGATAGTCTTGGTGTTTTTCAGTTGGAAAGTGATGGCATGCGAGAGCTTCTTATTAAGTTGAAGCCAGAGCAATTTTCAGATCTTATTGCACTTGTAGCACTCTATAGGCCAGGACCACTTGACAGTGGCATGGTTGATACTTTTGTAGAAACTAAGCATGGCAGACAGTTACCAGAATATCCTCTTCCCCAGATCAAATCCGTTTTGGAGGAGACTTATGGTGTAATTGTATATCAGGAACAGGTAATGAAAATTGCCAATATTCTTGCAAGATATTCTCTTGGCGATGCAGATATATTGAGAAGAGCCATGGGGAAAAAAATTCCTGAAGTCATGGAAAAAGAACGTACAAAGTTCATGGCTGGCGCAATTAAAAATGAAATCCCAGAGGATAAAGCAACATATATCTTCGATCTTATGGCAAAATTTGCAGGCTATGGTTTTAATAAATCACATAGTGCAGCATATGCACTTATTGCCTATCAGACTGCCTATCTTAAGGCACATTATCCTTCTCAATTTTTAGCTGCACTTTTATCATGTGATAAGGATAACACTGAAAAGGTAGTTCGATATATCAATGAATGTAAAAATAATGCTATCGAAGTGTTACCCCCAGATATCAACGAATCTTTTGAAGATTTTACAGTTATTAATGATCGAGTACGCTTTGGACTTGCTGCAGTACGAAATGTAGGTGGAGCAGCTCTAGAATCAATAATTGAAGAAAGAACAGAAAATGGTTTTTATGTTTCAATTGGTGAGTTTTGCAGTCGTATTGATTCAAGTCGTGTTAATAGAAAAGTTATTGAGAGCCTTGTAAAAGCAGGAGCATTTGATTCCATGAATGGGAAAAGATCCCAATACATGGATATACTTGATACTGCTTTGGAAAGAGCTAAGGCTATTCAACGCGATAGATTAAGTGGCCAGATGAATCTTTTTTCCATTGGAAAAAGTGATTCTGACGAAAGTATTCCTGAAATTGATTTTCCTGACATTGATGAATGGCCAGAGCTGACTAAGCTTGGTTACGAAAAGGATACGGTGGGTTTTTTTCTCACAGGACATCCCCTTGACAGGATTATTAATGAGATTCAAATTGTTACTGATTCTGAAATTGATGGACTTGACACATGGCATGATGGACAAGCTGTACGCGTTGGTGGATTAATCCAAAATTACAAAGAACATAAATCCAGGAAAGGAGACAGGATGGCTTTTGCGGTGCTGGAAGATATGATTACCAGTGTTGAGGTTATCGTGTTTCCTTCAACGTTCAGCCAATGTTCACATTTACTGGGAAGCGATCAGCCGCTAATTGTTCTTGGGACAATCCAACAGGGTGAGCGAGGTGTGAAAATTATTGCTGAAACCATCATGCCACTTCCAGAGGCAATGGAAAAATATACCAAGGAAGCTGTAATAACTGTCCGTGCCAAACAAGCATCCAGACAACATTTTGAGCAAATTAAGGATTTATTATACAAGCATCATGGTGTTTGTCCAGTGCAAATAACACTTCATTTCGATGGTCGAGGAGAAGTCGATATTGAAATACTCAAGGATTTAACAATTAAACCGACAACAATTTTTTCCAGGCAAATAAACGATATCCTCGGTTATAATGCTATGTCCTTTGTCATGAAACCATCCGAAATTATAAGAAAATATAACAATGGCAATAAGAAATTCAAGGCAAATGCTGCCTGACACCCATGTAAGTCACTGTTGTTTAAGCAAAATATAGACCGCAATCAGGGCATTCTGCTGTTTGAATAGAAAATGAAAAACCGCAGGCCGGACAGGTTGTGTCCCCTTCTTCGTCGGAGATGACAGAATCAGCATATGTTGTATCATGTTCACGAAGGGCAGTAGTTTTTTCATGTTCTATTGAGAAAAGAGACATTACTTCCTCAATGTCAGATTTGCGAATCTGGAGTATTACATTGGGCCCACAGCAACCTTTCCCACAATTATTATCACTGGCAATCAATGAAGGAATACCATGTTTTTCTAGCATAATCTGGTTCTGCTTTATTTCTATCACAGAACCTTTGCGAGCGTCGACTAGATCATCAGCTGTTGAAATACTCATATTTCGACAGGCCTTGGAGTCTTTTAGGTTTTTTTGAATGAGTAGTAATTGTTTTCCTGAAATCAATGCAGTATCACATTCTGCACAACGAGGAATATCGGCTCGATATTCCTCGTTACATTGAGGACAATAATTATAACTTTCATCAATATATCTGTCCATTTTTTGTTTCCTTACTGTATCTGAAGATATGAAATGTTAAAGAATATATCTACTCAGATCTTCGTCTTGAGAGATATCAACAAGTTGTTTTCTTACATAGTCACCATCGATGACAAATTGCTTTTTGTCACTATCCGGGGCGTCAAATGAAATTTCATCTAAAACTCTTTCCATGATTGTATGGAGTCTACGTGCTCCGATGTCTTCTGTCTTTTGGTTGACTTCAAATGCTAACCTGGACATTTCTCTGAGAGCTTCTTCGTTGAAAATTAATTCAATACCTTCAGTTTCAATAAGAGCTTGGTATTGTTTGATCAGTGCATTTTTGGGTTCGGTCAAAATTTTAAAAAATTCTTCTTCACCAAGTGCATGTAATTCAACCCTGATGGGGAATCGTCCCTGTAACTCGGGTACAAGGTCGGAAGGTTTACTTAAATGAAACGCCCCGCTAGCGATAAATAAAATGTGATCTGTTTTTACCGGTCCAAATTTTGTAGTGACAGTTGTGCCCTCAACTATAGGGAGAAGATCTCGTTGAACGCCTTCCCGTGACACTTCCGGTGATGATGAACCAGTACCGCCTTTTGAGGCAATTTTATCAATTTCATCAAGAAAAATTATACCTGTTTCTTCGGTACGACGAATTGCTTTATCTGTCACACTCTCAGTGTCAATTAAACGTTCTGCTTCTTCTTTTTGTAAAAGTTCTAAAGCATGAAGGACTTTCACTCTTTTGTTTTGCTTTTTTTTAGGAAAAATTTTGCTAAAAGTATCTTGTAAAGATGATTGCATATCCTCCATTCCAGATGCAGAAAAAACTTCAACCATGGGTGTTGCTTGTTGGTGGGAGACTGACATTTCTACCATTCGTTCATTGAGTTTGCCCTCGTGGAGCATTTTACGTAATTTTTCTCTAGTAGAATGATCGTGAGATGCATTATCTGTCTTATTTCCTGTGCTCTCCCCGCTTCCACATGGAAGAGAGATCACATTGTCACCATGAACTTCTGTGGCAGTAGGGACATTTTGACTTGCTGGAAACAACAAGTCCAGAATTTTTTCCTCAGCATTTCTTTTGGCAACTTCCTGAACTAACTCCTGTTCCTCTTTTTGAACCATATTAATAGCTAGTTGGGTCAAGTCTCTGATCATTGATTCAACATCTCTGCCAACATATCCAACTTCAGTAAACTTTGAGGCTTCAACTTTAATAAACGGAGATTGGGCAAGGTTTGCAAGTCGCCGGGCAATTTCTGTCTTGCCCACACCAGTAGGTCCAATCATAATAATATTTTTAGGGGCAATTTCATCGCGCAAAGGAGGTTTGACTTGTTGTCTTCGCCATCGATTTCTTAAGGCAATTGCAACAGAACGTTTTGCGGCGGCTTGTCCAATAACATATCGGTCAAGTTCAAATACTGTTTCCTGGGGTGATTGTGAATTAATTTTGGTCATATTTTTTCAATAATAATATTGTTGTTTGTATAAACACAAATTGAGGCTGCTATTTCCATTGAAGTCCTAGCTATTTCTTCCGCGTCAAGTTTTGAATGATTTACCAAAGCTTTTGCAGCAGCTTGTGCATAAGGTCCACCTGAACCAATTGCTATTATTCCATCATCCTGTTCAATAACATCACCTGTGCCTGAGAGTAGAAGGGAATATTTCTCATCAACAGCAACAAGCATAGCTTCAAGGCGGCGCAGCATTTTGTCTGTTCTCCAATCCTTGGCTAGTTCAACAGCAGATCGCATGAGATTGCCATTATATTGTTCAAGTTTTTGTTCAAGTTTATCATAAAGGGTAAAAGCATCAGCTGTTGAACCAGCAAATCCTGTTACAACTTTATCATTATAAAGTCTGCGAACTTTTTTTGCCTGGTGTTTAATAATAGTCTGGCCGAGTGAAACCTGTCCGTCACCAGCAACAACAACTTTTCCTTTATGCCGGATGGCAAGTATTGTTGTTGAACGTATTCTTTTCATTAATTATCCTTTTTGTTTGTGAGATAAAGGGTGGGCTTTATCATATACTTTTGTAAGGTGATCCATATTCAGATGTGTGTATTTTTGGGTGGAAGACAAACTGACATGACCAAGCAGTTCCTGGACAATTCGTAAGTCGGCACCCATTTCTAATAGGTGCGTGGCAAATGAATGTCTAATTGCATGGGGAGTTACAATAACTGCTATTCCAGCTCTTTCTCCGTACATCCGTACTAAGCGTTCAACGCTCCTAGAGGTGATTCTTGATCCACGGTTGTTAAGAAAAATCGCGTCATTTTCCGGCTCATGCCCCCTTTGAATTCTAGTTAGAATTAATTCTTGACGTAACGGGAAATAGCTAGATAAAGCTTCGGAGGCAGCATTACCGAAAGGTATCAGTCTTTCCTTGTTTCCTTTGCCTCTCACTTTAACCATTCCGGATTCAAAATCAAGATCATTTATGTTACGCGATACTAATTCAGAAACTCTCATTCCTGTTGAGTACAAAAGTTCCATCAATGCACAATCTCTATTTTCATAGCTGTCTCTTGCATCAGGTTCTTCCAGGAGGTTGAACACCTCATCAACGGTGAGAAAATTAGGGATGTGTTTTTCAAGTTTTGGACCTGCTATCCCTGACAATAAATTTTCCTGCAATATTTTTTGTTTCGCAAGGAAACGAAAAAAAGTCCTCAATGCTGAAAGTTTTCTAGCGACGGTGGCACTGCTATTTTCTGAATAGAGAGAATAAACAAAGGATCGGACATTCTTTTTATTTAAATCTTCAACACAACTTTTTTCACCGATAAAGTTGAGGAATCCCTTAATATCATTTAGATAGCTTGAAACAGTGTGGTCAGAATATCCTTTTTCCACAGTCAGCCAGCTTATAAATTTTTCTATTTGTTCAATTAGCATAAAAGATGAGTTGAAAGCGTGGTCTATTAAGTTTAATATGAGAATTTTATCTTCTTTAATATTTTTTTTGAAGAATTTTGAATTAATACAAAACAATATCGCTGATTTTTACAAATAATTCATATGATTATTTATGAATTTTAAATCCGTAGTTATTTCTGGATTATTTTAAAAAAAATAGTGACATTTATTAAAAACGGATAAAAAATCGTATACTCTACACTAAAATAAAATCCTGTGACAATAGCTCTATTTTAAAAATATTCAGTTATGGCCAAAAAAACATTTGAAAGTGCACTCAAGAGGCTTGAACAAATCACTTCAGAACTTGAAGAAGGTGATCTTACACTCGATAAAAGCCTGAAAAAATTTGATGAGGGTATTACCTTGGTAAATTATTGTAATACCCAGCTTGAACAAGCTCGTAGCCAGGTTAAATTGCTTATTAAGGGTGACGATGCTGCCAACACCATTGATTTTGATGAGAAGTAACTTGGAAATCAAGACATATTTAAACAACAGGCGACAAGTTGTTGAACAAAAATTATCCCAACTAATGATGCAGCCTGAAAATGTTTTTCAAAACCATATAGAATCTATGCGGTACAGCCTCTTTGTCGGGGGTAAAAGAATAAGGCCTATACTATGTTTAGCTGCTGCTGAGGCAGTAACTGATGATTCAGAAACAATTGATTCAATACTTCCCATAGCCTGTTCTTTAGAGTGCATACATACATATTCTCTCATTCATGATGACTTGCCGGCAATGGATGACGACGATTTAAGACGTGGAAAGCCTACAAATCACACCATATACGGGGAAGCAGAGGCCATATTAGCTGGAGATGGACTTCTCACATTTGCCTTTGAATTGCTTAGTAGTCCGACAGCTAACTTTATTTCTGATATTAACCGTTTAGAAATAATAAATAAAATAGCTTTTGCTTCCGGGTCATTTGGTATGGTTGGGGGACAATCTCTTGATATCCAAAACGAAGGCAAGGAAATCAAATATTCCACTCTTAAAAATATTCACAAGTGTAAAACAGGAGCCCTTATAACAGTTTCTCTTCAGGCTGGGTGTATTGCTGCAGGCGGAAATGATTTTCAATTACAGAGTTTAACCGAATTTGGTGACAATACTGGTCTTGCATTTCAGATTATTGATGATCTTTTGAATGTGGAATCAACAACCGAGCAACTAGGAAAAGCAGCTGGAAGTGATGCCGAAAGAGGGAAAGCAACTTATCCTGCTCTTTTTGGTGTGGAGAAGACTCGGCAAATGGCTAAGGAAGCTGTTGATAAAGCCTTAGAAGCATTAATCGATTTTGACCACAAAGCCGACCCGCTTCGGGAGCTGGCCAAGTACATCATTATTAGAAAAAAATAATTATTGAATAGTCATGAATAATACAACCATCTCAAAAAATAATCTGTTAGCAAAAATTGATTCACCTTTGGATTTACGTCGTTTGAAACCCGAAGAACTGGAGCTGTTAGCAAAAGAGATTAGAACAGAAATAATAACAACTGTTTCTAAAAATGGTGGGCATTTGGCGCCATGTCTTGGTGTAGTTGAATTAACGTTGGCGCTTCATTATGTCTTTAACACTCCTCATGACAAACTTGTGTGGGATGTTGGCCATCAAGCCTATGCCCATAAGTTAATTACTGGACGTAGAGACAAATTCCATACGCTAAGACAGCAAAACGGGATAAGTGGTTTTCCAAAACGATCAGAGAGTGAGTACGATGTTGTTGAAACCGGACACAGTTCCACTTCCATATCCTATAGTTTAGGCCTGGCAACTGCAAAATGTCTAAAAAAAGAGAACAATAAGGTTATTGCAGTTATTGGTGATGGTTCAATGACTGCCGGTTTAGCCTTTGAGGGATTGAATCACGCTGGAGATCTAGGCAAAAACATCATTGTGATACTCAACGATAACGAAATGTCAATTTCTCCTAACGTTGGCGCAATGTCCAGCTTTTTAAGCAGGAAATTAACAGGTAAAACCGTTATTCGTCTTAAAAGACAGTTAGAGGAAGGGTTAAAATCATTTTCTTCTGTTGGGGAAAATATTTTGAGTGTTCTTAAAAAAAGTGAGGAAAGTCTTAAAAGTTTTTTTACCCCCGGAATGCTCTTTGAAGCACTGAAATTTGAATATATAGGACCAATTCCTGGTCATCAACTCGATGCTCTAATAGAAACAATGGAGAATGTTAGAGATAACAATAGAGGGCCAACTCTTATACATGTGCTGACAACTAAAGGAAAAGGTTATGAGCCTGCAGAGCAAAATCCAGGAGATTATCATGGTGTTGGTCCTTTCGACATTCAGACAGGCAAACCAATTCCAAAAAAAATCAAATCAAAATCATACACAAAGGTCTTTGGAGATACACTGTGCCGTATTGCCCGAAATGACATAAGAGTCAATGCGATCACTGCAGCAATGCCAGCAGGAACAGGATTAGCTGATTTTTCAAAAGAATTTCCAGATCGTTTCTTCGACGTTGGTATTGCTGAGCAACATGCAGTTACATTTGCAGCTGGTTTGGCAATGGAAAATTTAAGACCAGTTGTAGCTATTTATTCAACTTTCATGCAAAGGGCAATTGATCAGATTATTCACGATGTCTGTCTTCCAAATCTTCCGGTAACGCTTATACTTGATCGTGGTGGTGTTGTAGGAGATGATGGGCCAACTCATCATGGAGTCTTTGATTTTTCATTTTTAAGATTCATTCCTAATCTTGTAGTGATGGCTCCTAAAGATGAAAATGAACTGCAGCATATGTTATTCACCTCTATCAATAACAGTAGTCCTTGTTCCATTCGTTACCCTAGAGGAAGTGGTGAAAATATAAGCCTGGATGAAAAACTCTTGAAGTTGGAAATTGGCAAAGGAGAAGTACTTAAAGAAGGTGATGATGTATTACTTCTGCCTGTCGGTAATCGTGTTTACCCTGCTTTGGAAGCCGCAGCCGGCCTCGAGAAACTCGGGATTAATGCTGCTGTTATCAATCCTCGTTTTATCAAACCATTAGATAATGAATTAATTGGATACTGGGCTAAAAAAACTGGTCGTGTTGTAACAATCGAAGATAATGTAAAAAAAGGTGGTTTTGGTAGTGCTGTCCTTCAGATGTTAATTGAATTGCACCTAAACATCCCTGTACGATTACTTGGCTACGGCAATAAATTCATTGAACAGGCTCAGCAAGATGTTATTTGGAAAAATAGCGGTATTGATGCTCCTGGTATCATAAATGCGACTTTGGAAGTGATGCATCAGTAATTCACCAGGAGCTGATTATTCATAGTACTACATCTAAAGTTTAATTTATCTTGTAATACTGTTTGTACCAATCAACAAATTTTCCAATTCCGTCTTCAATTGTAGTAGATGGTTTGAAATCAATGTCTCGGGCCAAGTCATCTACATTTGCATAAGTTGCTGGCACGTCACCATTCTGCATTGGCAGAAAGTTTTTCTTTGCTACTTTACCCAGTTTTTCTTCCAACACTTCTATGTATCTCATTAATTTTTCTTTCTTGTTATTACCAATGTTATACAAACGATAGGGACAGTAACTGGTTGCAGGATCAGGTTGATCTCCATCCCATTGTTGATTTGGTGTTGCTACATGATCAATAAGCCTGTGTACTCCTTCAACTATGTCATCTATGTATGTAAAATCACGTTCCATTTTACCATTATTAAAGATATCTATCGGACGATCTTCAAGGATGGCTTTAGTGAAAAGAAATAATGCCATATCTGGTCGCCCCCATGGCCCATAGACAGTAAAAAACCTGAGACCTGTAGTGGCTAATCCATAGAGATGACTGTAGGTGTGAGCCATTAATTCATTTGCCTTTTTGGAAGCGGCATAGAGTGAAACTGGATGATCCACGTTGTTGTGTACTGAAAATGGCATATTTGTATTTGCCCCATAAACAGAACTCGACGAGGCATACACCAGATGCTTCACTTTGTTGTGGCGACATCCTTCAAGGATATTAACAAAGCCCACCAGGTTAGTATCTACATAAGAATGGGGATTAATAAGAGAGTAACGTACACCGGCCTGTGCTGCCAGATTTACGACAGCATCAAATTTATGGTCTGCAAACATCTTTGACATTTTCTCACGTTCACTCATATCTTCATTGACATGAATGAACATGTTGGACTGCAGTAATTCTGCCAGCCGATCTTTTTTTAAATCAATACTGTAATAGTCATTTAAATTATCAAGCCCCACAACAGTGCGACCTTCTTGCAATAACTTTTTCGATAAATGGTAGCCAATAAAACCAGCGGCACCGGTTACAAGTATTTTATTCATATTTGTTCCAAATAATGCTCAATCGTTTTTCTTTAAACTTTTCATTTGCACAAACTTTTATGAAAGTTTACTGAAGACAATACCAAAAGCAATTGTATGATTATTTTTATGATGTCTGTAAAGATGCTTCAGAACATACATAATAATTATAAAGGGAAAAGAGATTAAATATTTCAGTTACCCTTTAATCGTCAAAGTCGCCATCAGGTCCTTTGTCTACATCCATGGCGGCGGCTTTATTTCTTATTTTTCCCAGGGTCCATTCTTCTGGTGATTCTCTTCTACCTGTTTTAGGACCACAATCATAAGATCCTGCGTCAAGAAGCACCTCTAAAGCGTCATGTGCAGTGTTTCCTGCATTAAAAACTTCAACCAATAATGTATAAACAAAATTCTCTACACGACGTGTCATTCGCTCCCTTATCTGGTGTGTCTGTCCAAGAATTTTATTTTCAAAAACCAGATTAAGTCTTTTGTAATCTCCACCACTCCAATTCTGCAAATCAGCATATGCAACCATTTCCTGCCACAATGCATCAGACAATCCTTCATCTCTAATTTTCACGAATTGCCCTTTATCATCAAGTATTGCATTACCATAATCATTGACTTGTAAGCCCCAGGATATCATTTGTAGAGCTGTTGCAACATTGGCTTTAGTCGTCATTGTACTAGAAGCAATTGCTTCCAGTCTATCAGAATTATTACCAGATGTTCCGTGCTGGGCCCCAGAAACACCATAAGCAGAAAGGGCTTCGTGAATCTCACCGGTGAGTTCAACCTGAATTCCTTGATCATTTGCTTCAATTCCGTGAGTTGTGCCATTATTTAAAGCAATCCAATCTGGAAATATATCATGGGCGTTTAGACCTTGAATGAGATAAAGAGCTTCTTCTGCCGAAGAAAGACCTTGAGATCCTTTAATCTCACCTACTTCAGTCTCAAAGCCAGCCCACGAAGGTACAAAACGAGCAAGATCAATAGACGCTAATAGGTTGTCGTCATCAAGCATATGTGAAGCATCAATCGCAATTGATGTAATGCCAGCATCAAAAATACTAGGTATTTCTGTACGTGCAAATTCTAAATCTTCTGTTTTTTTAATACCATAATGATCTGCATGGATGGCAACAGGCACGGTAATTCTCAATTCATTGCAGATTGCATCAACCTGACGCGCAATATTCCAGTAATTAACAGGGCAATAAGCGTTGGCACCACCTTCTGATCTGGCGATTTCAATTATAATTGCTGCTCTAGCCTTTTGGGCTGCTAACAAAGCACCACGAATTACTATATGACTCCTACCATTAGCGGCCATAGTCATGGCATTGCCTTTCAGGATCATTGCCCTGTCTATGACTTTACCGCTCACAATAAGAGCTTTTGAGTTAGGAAAAAGTGATTTGATATTAGGTGGTCTGCCAATGTCCAGTGCTTTTTCAAAATCTTTTATATACGACATAAATTACTCCTCTTTAAATATATTCCCCAGTTCCTGTATCTAAAACAAATTGATTAAACAAGAATTTCATTGATACCCTTACAAAAAAACAAAAATAATCAAATCTCATTTCAAGTAAAGAGAAAAAATTTAAAGGTCACATTTAGAATAAGTCTAAATATTTTTTGGCTTTGTTTATTGTTTGATTAATAACATGATCCAACCATATTGGTTAGTTGCATTTTGATAAAATCAATCTTCAGTATTAGTTTGTTGTAGCTCATTATTAAATCCGCTGAAGGTTGTTTTTCCAAAAAAGGCTACTGCGAAAATACTCACTTCGTATAAAATAAGCAAGGGTACCGCCATGAGCAATTGATTAACAATATCTGGAGTTGGTGTCAAAATCGCTGCAACAATAAAGTTTATAAGGACAGCGTATTTTCTATTTTTTCTCAGAAATTCTGTTGTAATGATACCTGCTTTTGCTAGAAAAACCATCAGGATAGGCAGCTCGAAAATTGCTCCGAAACTTAACAGTAGGCGAATTGAAAGAGAAAAGAACTCACTGGCAGATGGTAAAGCTTCGAGAAAGTCACTGGTGTAACCGATAAGAAAACGAAAGGCAGGTGGAAAAACTACATAGTATCCAAAGGCGGCTCCTGCAAGAAAACAAATGGTTGACACAAATACAAAAGGAAAAAGAACCTTTTTTTCATGATGATATAGTCCAGGGGCAACAAATCGCCATATTTGAAGAAAAATTACCGGACAAGCGATGAGAATACCGCAGACAAGCGCTAATTTTAGATAAAAAAAAACCCTTCCTGATAGGATGTGAAAATCAGATTTTTTCCTTCTGGCATTACCTTAATAAGTGGCATGAAAAACCAGTCGCTTATCGGTCGAATAAAACTGTATGCAATACCAAAACCAATAAAAACTGCTATGAAAGAAGTGATGAGACAAGAACGCAGTTCTCTTAAATGAACTGTTAATGATTGTTTGTCTAAATTATGGGTAGATTCCACGATTATGTTTTTAAGTATTTGTTATATTGATGAACGTGAAGTTTATATCTTTGCTGAACCCACCTTTTAGTAGCGTGTAATTGTATGAAAATAAATAAAATGTAAAACACAACCAACTATTTTGACATTAAACTTGGGATTCAATTTCATAATCAATTTTTGGTAAATAGTTTATCTATTTAGTGAGTTTAGTAAGAGATATTAGCATTGGAAATAAATAATGACAACATCAGACTGATTATTTATTAAGAAAAATAAGATTACCTTTACAAGGTTATCGCGTTACCACAAATCTGAGGAATTGTTTGACTTATTCAGCGACATAACGCTAAATAACAATAAACAAATTTCAATCCTATTTATTCTATTATTTTATGACTTCTATACTTATCATTGATGACGAACTCAGCATGCGGGAGTTTCTGAAAATTCTTCTGGAAAAAGAGGGCTATAAAGTATCAACAGCTGCAAATGGAAATGAGGCACTGGAATTATCTAAAATAAACGATTTTGATTTGGCTATTTCAGATATCCGTATGCCTGAAATGAGTGGCCTTGAGTTACTGTCGATTTTCAAATCCCAAAAGCCCGACATGCCTGTTATCATGATTACCGCTTTTGCTTCACCTGATGATGCTGTAACGGCTATGAAGAATGATGCTTTTGACTACATCACCAAACCTTTTAATGTCGAAGAAATAAAAAATGTTATAAAGACGGCCCTAAGTAGAAAGCCCTCCCCTGCTCAAGGCAATAAAGCAGATGGTTTTTCCGGAATAATTGGTCAAAGCGCAGAAATGTTGAAAATTTTTGACCTTGTCAGGCGCATTGGTCCAACTCCTGCCAATATTTTGATTTACGGGAAATCCGGTACCGGAAAAGAGCTTATAGCTCAGGCTATACATAAAAACAGTAAAGTTACGGGTAAACCATTTATCCCCATTACCTGTAGCGCTATTCCTGAAAGTTTACTGGAAAGTGAATTGTTTGGTCATGTTAAAGGCTCCTTCACCGGAGCAATTTCTGACAAAGCCGGATTGTTTGATCTTGCAAATGGAGGCACAGCATTTCTTGATGAAATAGGTGAACTTACACCCATTATTCAAACTAAACTGTTGCGAGTACTTCAGGAACGAGAGTTTATGCCTGTTGGTGGCACCAAGACAAAACAGGTGAATGTTCGTATTATAGCTGCAACAAATTTGGATCTAGAAGAAGAGATAATTGCTGGAAGATTTCGCGAAGACCTCTATTATCGATTAGCTGTAGTTCCAATCAGAATGCCATCCTTAAAAGAGAGAAAAGGTGATGTTCCACTGCTGGTTGATCATTTCTTGAAAAAATATTCTAGATTGCTTGAAAAGGACATACAAACAATCTCATCTTATGGGCTCCAGGTTTTAATGGAATATGATTTTCCAGGTAATGTTCGGGAGCTTGAAAACATTATCGAACGCGGTGTGGCTCTTGAATCATCAAATATTATTTTACCTGAAAGCCTAATTTTATCCCTTCATAACAAAAAAAATAAGAACAAATCACATTCCGATGACCTGTTTGTAGCTGCTGCCAATGAAGAAGAGTTATTTATTCGAGGGATGGAGGATATTTTAACTGAACTTGAAAGGAATATGATTCTTTATGCTTTGAAAAAATCAGGTAATTCAAAAATGAAAGCTGCCGAATTATTAAAGATATCCTTCAGATCACTTCGATATAAAACCAAAAAATATGATATCGACTGAATCTTCCCAGTTAACAAATACATCATTTTACGATGTCAATGAACGATTAAAGGGACATATCCTTTGGTATATTCTTGCTCGGATTGTTGTTTTTACATTTCTTCTTGGAATTACTTTTCTCCTGCAATCTAAAGGACATCTTGTAATATTACCATCAGCAACTATTACTATCGCCTTCATTTCAATAGTTTACATATATTCAATTGGGTCAGCTGTAATTCTCCAGACCATTAGAACCAAATTGCGTCGTTTTGGTGTATATCAATTTGTACTTGATGCTATTACATCTGCGTTGCTGGTCTATGCAACCGGATGCAGCCAATCTATTTACACACCACTTTTTATTCTTCCCATTATAACAGGTGGTCTAATTCTATATACAATTGGCGGATTAATTCCTGCTACCGCTTCAACTTTGCTCTATGCCACAGTTTTGGTTCTTGAATATATGGAAAAACTGCCACCATATTTTTTTGAAAGCCATTATCGTTCACCAGTTGACCCTCTTGCGAGCATGAATATCTTTTCCATTTATGGAATTCTGTTTTTTTTAACGGGGTTTTTAAGTGGAATGCTTGGAAACAGATTGAAATTCACGGAAGCTGCATTATCGCTTACATCGAGACAGCTTGATCGTATTTCTGTTTTGTACCAACAAATCTTCAATGATATTTCTACGGGAATTATAACTGTAGATGCCCGTGAACGTATAACATCTTTAAATCCTGCCGCTGAAAAAATTTCTGGTTTCAATAACGAGGAGATAGTCGGATACAGATTATCTAAATTTTTCCCTGAACTGATCCAGAAAGATTTCGGTCGTAGAGTTGGTGATTTACAAAAAAAAGGTGGGGAATTGACACGAATTGTTTATTCATTTTCCACATTGAATATTAAAGATAATAAAACTTTACAAGGGACTGATTATAACAGCTGGAAAATAATAACACTGGAAGACATCTCTAAAATTGAACAAATGGAGAAAACAATTTTAGAGGCGCAAAACATGGCGGCAATTGGTGAGCTCAGTGCCAACATTGCCCATGATTTTAGAAATCCAATAGCAGCGATATACGGCTCAGCTCAAATTATATCTTTAGAGCTTGAAAGTGAGGAAAGCAAGGATCTTAGTACTCAGCAACGTCTCACTGGAATTATTTTGCGTGAGTCAGAAAGAATGGCAGACACAGTTACTGAGTTTTTGCAATTTGCCCGTCCATCAACTCTTTCATATCATTGGTTTGATATGAAACGACTCATTGAAGAGACTATTACCTTGGTGAAAACAAACAATGAAAAATACCTGAACTATACCTTTAAATATACAATAATTGAAAATCTTGATGTATGGGGTGACAGACAACAACTTCAAGTAGCTTTGAAGCATTTGTTGGTGAATAGTTGCAATGCTAGCTCTGGAAACCCAGATGAACCAATAAAAATTTCCTATTCAGATGCAGTTTGGACTGGGAAAAATATAATTACTCTTGAAGTTACAGATCAAGGAACAGGAATAAAGCCTGAATATAAAGAAAAAATGTTCGAACCTTTTTTCTCAACTTCAGAACAGGGTACAGGACTTGGACTCTCAATTGTTCAACAAATAGTAAACAGACATAATGGCGAGGTTGAATGTCAAAGCACCTTAGGCAAAGGTTGTACATTTATTCTTCGTTTACCCTTACCCGGTCACCCCGAAGATATTTTCAATGAAGGACATTCTGAAATGATGAATATGTCTGCTAAAGAAGACTCTTCACCTATAATAAAAAATATTGAATAAATTTGATTGGTGCTATTTAGTTTTATCTGTCTGTTATGCTTTAATTTTTTTAATATTTGCGCCAATTGCGGTAAGTTTAGCTACCATGTTTTCATAGCCTCTCTCTAGATGATAAATTCTTGATATTTCTGTCATCCCTTTAGCTGCAAGGCCTGCAATGACAAGAGATGCAGAAGCTCGTAAATCAGTAGCCATAACCTGGGCTCCACAAATATTATCAACAGATTTTCCTTTTACAAGGGCACTGGATCCATCAATACGTACATCTGACCCCATCCTTTGTAACTCCGCAACATGCATAAATCTATTTTCAAAAATGGTTTCATGTATTACGGAAATACCATCAGCCTGTGTCATGAGAGCCATAAATTGTGCTTGAAGATCTGTTGGAAATCCAGGATAGGGCATAGTTCTGATGTCCATAGCCTTAATTCGTTGTTGCTTATCTCGTTTTATATTAATGGTATTTTCAGTTTCTTGGATCTGGACGCCACATGCACGCAATTTTTCTGTAAGTGATGGCAGGTGATCTGGGTTGCAATCAGTTATAGTTACATCTCCTCCAGTTGCTGCGACAGCCAGCATATAAGTACCTGTTTCGATTCTATCTGGAATAATTGTCGCTTCAACTGCATGTAATTTCTCAACACCACGCACTGTTAGTCGATCAGTAGATCGCCCTTCGATAACAGCTCCCATCGCAATAAGCATATCTACGAGGTTATTGACTTCCGGTTCGCGAGCTGCATTTTTTATGATCGTATCTCCCTTGGCCATAACAGCAGCCATTAGAAGATTTTCAGTGCCTGTTACAGAAGGATTGTCAAAGTATACAACGTTGCCATGAAGTTTACTTTTAGCCCTTGCCTCCACATATCCGTCGGCAAGTATAGTTTCCACCCCCAGTTGTTCAAATCCTTTTAGATGGTAATTAATGGGACGAGCACCAATGGCACAACCTCCAGGAAGGGATACACGCGCATAACCATTTCTGGATAAAAGAGGTCCTAGTACAAGCACAGAGGCACGCATGGTTTTCACCAATTCATATGGTGCTTCTGCTCCTGTGAGATTTGAGGAATTTATTACAACTGTTGAACCTTGTCTTTCCCAAATTATACCTAGAGCTTCAAGAACTTTGAGCATAGTTCTAGTGTCTCGCAAATCTGGTACGTTATGTAGTTTGAAAATACCTGGTGCAAGAAGTGTTGCTGCGAGTAAGGGTAATGCTGCATTTTTTGCACCACTCATGGAAATTGTTCCATTTAGTGGTAGGCCACCGTGCAATATAAGTTTTTCCATTTATCTGTCAACCAGCTAGTTGTGCCTGGAACACTCTATCCCTTCCGCTCCAGTCATGAATTATATCAATATTTAAAAATTGAGGATTGTCTTTATTTGATTCTGAGAATAGCCGAGAAACTTCACAACCCTGATCTGATCCAATTTCAAGAAAAATCCAACCTTTAGGTTGCAGATAAAGATGAATATTGGTATGGATTTCACGGATAATATCCATACCAACAGAACCAGCCTTAAGAGCCATTTTGGGCTCCCAGTCGCGAACTTCAGGCTGGAGTTGAGGGATATCATGATCAGCAATATAAGGTGGATTAGACACAATCACCTCATATTGGATTGCCTGATTTAAGCCATTAAACAAATCACTGCATATAAGTTTTACGCGATTATTTCCAAGCTTTTCAGAGGTGTTTTTTTGGGCTATATTTAGAGCTTTTATTGATTTATCTGTAGCCACTACCTGTGAATTTTTCAACTCAGAGGCTAAAATTGTGGCTATCACACCACTTCCGGTACACATATCAAGGATTGCTCCACCATGATAGTTATTTTTTAATACCTTCAGCGTATGATAGAGCAGAAATTCAGTTTCCTGCCTTGGAATTAATACATCTTCACTCACCAGGAAATTCATAGACCAAAATTCGCATTCCTGTAAAATATATTGCAGAGGTTCTCGATTTTGTCGGCGAGTAACTAATTTATTAAAAGAAATAAGGAGTTCTTGTGCAATCTCTTTGTATCCAGAGAGAATCTGTTGGCTAAGGGATAAATTAAAATGATTTTCAATTAGTCGCCGTGTATCAACCTCTGGATTTTCGACACCTACATGTTTAAATTTGGCTGTGGTTGTCTCAAAAAGTTCATTGAAATTCATTTGAAAAGTATCGTTTCTCCGATCATAATGTGCTCATTGACATATCATCATACACTAATGCAATATCAAATTTTCAGGCAAACATAATTAAGTTTATTGCAATTTCTTAAGAGCTTCAGACTGATAATGTGTTATCAGTGGTAAAATCACATTGTTTAATTGTCCTGATAAAATATTCTCAAGTTTATAAAGTGTTAAGTTGATTCTGTGATCAGTTACCCGTCCTTGTGGGTAATTGTAAGTTCTGATACGTTCACTTCTGTCGCCTGATCCAACCAGAATTTTTCTCTCCTCTGAAATTTTATCATGTTGTTCCTGTTGAATTTTATCAAGAAGTCTAGCGCGTAAAACCTGCAAAGCTTTAGCTCTGTTTTTATGCTGTGATTTTTCATCTTGACAGGTAACAACCAAGCCCGTTGGTAAGTGGGTTATTCTAACAGCTGAATCAGTTGTATTTACACTTTGTCCACCAGGTCCAGACGATCTATATACGTCAAATTTTAATTCGTTTGTTTCTATATGGAGATCAATTTCTTCAGCCTCAGGAATAATTGCAACAGTTACGGCTGATGTGTGTATTCGTCCCTGGGTTTCTGTCTCTGGGACTCTCTGTACTCTATGAACACCGGATTCATATTTGAGTCTTGAGTACACCTGCTCTCCTCGAACAAGGCCTATAATTTCTTTAAATCCGCCGATGCCGATAGAGCTGCTACTCATTATTTCAACTTTCCAGCCATTTGTTTCTGCAAAACGAGTATACATTTTGAAAAGATCAGCAACAAAAAGTGCTGCTTCATCTCCCCCTGTTCCAGCCCTGATCTCAAGCAATGTGTTTTTCTCATCATTTGGGTCCGTTGGAAGCATGGTTACGCGAATTGCCTCTTCCAACTCTCCTTCCTTAGATGTAAGTTCCTCAATTTCAGCTTTGGCTAACTCGATTAATTCCAAGTCTTCACTTTCATCTCTTAGAAGTTGCTTGTTTTCGATGATTTCTTTTTGAACATTTCTGTACCGGCAGTAGAGTTCGTTTAGTTTTGAAACTTGGGAATGCTCACGAACAATCTTCCCATATATTGTTTGATCATTAATTATATTTGGGTCAGAAAGTTGCTGTTCTAATCTGCTGAGTTTTTCGTCAAGGTCCTGGAGGTTTTCAAACATGATAATTCAAGGATGGGCTAAAAAAAGAAAACCACACAACAACTGGTCAGCTGTTGTGTGGTCAGAGAGCTTGCATTTATTTACTGGGGAGATGTTTCGCATATTTTTTGTTAAATTTCTCTATACGACCTGCTGTATCAATTAATTTTTGTTTACCAGTGAAAAAAGGATGGCAGGCTGAACAAATTTCTGTTTTTATTTGTTCGTCTACTGAGCCTAGTTCAAATTCATGACCACAAGCACAACTTGCTTTAATCTTGTGAAATTCTGGGTGTATATCAGGTTTCATTTTATCGATGCCTCCGAAAATAGTATCAACAATATATTTTTTAGAATAATTTTACATCTTAACAATTAGTCTTAACAATTAAAACAAAAAAACAGTGTCTATCTGTTCATGGAAGCAAAAAAATCATCATTAGTTTTAGTTTGCTTCATCTTGTCGAGCAGGAAGTCCATTGCATCAGCAGGGTTCATTGATGACAATAACTTTCTTAAGATCCATATTCGCTGTAAATTGTCACTTGGTAATAATAAATCTTCTTTCCTTGTTCCAGACTTCTGTATATCGATAGATGGATAGATTCTCCTGTCCGCCATTTTACGGTCTAGGACAATCTCCATATTACCAGTACCTTTAAATTCTTCAAATATTACATCATCCATTCTACTGCCAGTTTCGATTAATGCAGTTGCGAGAATGGTAAGACTACCGCCCTCTTCAATGTTTCTTGCTGCACCAAAAAAGCGTTTAGGACGGTGAAGTGCATTTGCTTCAACACCACCTGAGAGAATTTTTCCTGATGCAGGAGTAACAGTGTTGTATGCTCGAGCTAAACGGGTAATAGAGTCAAGAAGTACCACAACATCTCGCTTGTGCTCAACAAGTCTTTTGGCTTTCTCTATAACCATTTCAGCTACTTGAATATGTCGTTGAGGGGGTTCGTCAAAAGTTGAACTAACTACTTCTGCGTCAACATGCCTTTTCATATCGGTAACTTCTTCAGGTCGCTCATCTATAAGCAGTACAATCAAGGTTACTTCTTTGTGGTTTTCAACAATTGAATTGGCAATCTTCTGCATCAGCATAGTTTTGCCTGTTCTTGGAGGAGCAACAATAAGTCCCCTTTGGCCTTTCCCGAGTGGCGTTACTATATTGAGTATGCGAGTAGAATAATCATCAGATTTTTGTTCAAGGTCAATTTGTTCTTCAGGGTGTAAGGGGGTAAGATTGACAAATAGAGTTTTATTTTTGGACTGTTCAGGAGGTTCAAAATTAATGTTTTTAACCTTTAATAAAGCAAAATAGCGCTCATTATCCTTCGGTGCTCTCACCTCACCCTCTACAGTGTCTCCTGTTCGTAAATTTAGACGTCTTATCTGAGATGGAGAAACATAAATATCATCTGGACCTGGAAGGTAATTGTAATCTGGAGCGCGAAGGAAACCGAATCCGTCTTGCAACACTTCAAGCACACCGCTTCCTCGTAGTTTCCCATCTCCTTCAGCCTGTGCCTTAAGAATTGCAAAAATGAGCTCTTGCTTTCTGAGTGAACTGACTCCTTCAATATCTAATTTTGTTGCAAGGTCTACAAGTTCATTGATCTTCTTATTTTTAAGCTCAACCGGGTTCAGCATATGTCAGCCCTTCCTCTTTATTCTATTGTGGGTTGCTTGGTTTAATGTGTGTACAGAGCGTTTTTCTTCTTTATGATTTTCAATTATATTAATCGTCTAATATTGATACATATTTCCTGTTTCACATATAGCTGGAATCAAAAAAAGTTTAGTTTTGCTGATAGTAGGCAATGGTAAATTGTATCCATTACTATATGATTTTTTGTTTCTCCACTATGATAAAAATAACAGAATCAATCGGAGAATATCGTATTATAAAAAAAAATTGACGTGGAACAACTGTTTGTTATCTTAACTAAAACAGGATGGAAATAAAAAATAACCACTTGTTATTCCTTTAAATCCAAAATGGTTTCTGAGCGCTCTATGTATGATATCATTGAGGAAAACATTGTCGTTTCAAAAAAAAGAGATGTGGTTAATCTTAATGTTTTTGAGGGTTGCAAGTGTCAAATTATTCGGACTAGCTCTATGGTTGGCCTAAATATCTGAAATCGAAAATAATTGCATTCACAAAGGAAATTATTTTTAATGTTAGAAATTTTTGTAAGATTCTAAGATTAATTCTTGAATAGTGAATGGCAGGAGTATATCGTATAGATTACTCGAAGGTAGATAGTATTTTAACGATTTATGATATTTGCTATTATTATATTTGAGTTTTATTAACGTGAATATATCAGAACATGATACCCTAAAAGATGGAATCGACACGTCGAATATGTCGTTAGGTTAGTTGTATTTCTTTCCCCGTCTTCTGTCAAGAATTTTCTATTTCTTCTTTATTAAAAAATAGTAATCTTCCAAGATGGGTGATATCATTAATAGTGACTGCCCAGGAAGAGTTATTGTTGATTACATGATCAGCAAGCATAACCTTTTTTTCAATAGACATTTGGCTTGAGATTGCACAAGTAGCGTCACTAAGTGAAATGTTATCTCTTGAAATCAGTCTTTTACAACAAGTGCACTTGTCAGCATAGACTAGTACTGTTTTGTTGAAGGCATTTTCCCAATTAGCCTCAAATAACAATGGAACCTCAACTAGTATATAATCAGACTTTAATTTAAGTATTAATTCTTGCAAGGTTCTATATGCAAGTGGATGGAGAATAAAATCAAGGTGTTTTCGAGTTTGATGCTCCGAGAACAGAGCTTTTCTGAGAGCTTGTCGATCAAGCTGATTGTTCTGAGTGATGAAGCGACTTCCAAAAGTCTTTTTGATAGCACGAAAACCTGAGAAACCTGGCTGCAATAACTGTCTGCAAATTTCATCTAAGCTCAAAAGAGGGATATCAAAACATCTAGCAAGGTATTTACTTGCACGGCTTTTCCCACAAGCGATGTTGCCACTTATTGCAACCAGATAGCTACCCTGTTTATTTTTTTTCAATTTGCAGTTGTTCTAATGTTTGTTGAAAGTCCTGCCATAATGGGGCAGTAAAAAACATCGATATATGCTTTTCCGGGTGTGTGAATCTTAAGCTCGAAGCGTGAAGAAGCTGTCGAGGCACATCCAACCCAAAAGCATTTGTCACTTTTCCTCCGTAAAGAACATCACCCGCTACAGGACAGCCTAAAGATGCCATGTGTACTCTAATTTGATGTGTCCTGCCGGTCTCAATACTAATTTCAGCTAAACACCACCCATTGCCATATCCCTCAGTGATTTTCCATGCAGTAGCTGCATATCGTCCGCTCAAAGGCCTGATGGCCATTTTTTTACGATTTACAGGGTGTCTACCCAATGGAGAAACAATACGTCCATGTTTCTCAGCAGGAGATCGTAGCAAAACAGCTTGGTAAGTTTTTTCCAGATTACGCTGCTTGAAATCATGAGAAAGAACTCTTAATGATATCTCATTTTTTGCAACCAACATTACTCCAGAGGTATATTTATCTAGCCTGTGCACTATACCAGGCCTGTCACAGTCACCCCCTGGAAGGTCTTGGTAGTGATACAAAAGACCATGTACTAATGTGTCATTTTCATTACCAGCCCCAGGATGAACAACGATGCCGGGAGGTTTTGAAATAACCATAATGCTATCATCTTCGTAGATGATTTTAAAAGAGATTTTTTTGGGGATTAGATTTGTACAAGCGGGAACTGGAAGAGTGACAGAGATTAACTCACCTGATTTGAGTTTATGTCCTGCCTTTACACCATGTCCGTTAACTAGAACATGTTTTTGCTTGATCAGTTTTCCAAGAAATGATCTGGTATGCTCCTGCATACGTCTTGTGAGATACTTGTCAAGACGTATGCCCGAATCTTTTTCTGATATTAAAGAAGAAAACTTTTGCTCCGGTATAATCTCCATGCTAACTTGTTAAACAATTAAACCAAAATTGTGATATTTAATAATTTTTCCGAGTTAGCTGAATATTTGCTCAAGGTGCTGTTCAACATCTTTCTCATCAACATTTTTGGCCAATGAGAGTTCTGTCACAAGCAGCTTCTTGGCGTTGTCCATCATTTTCCTCTCACCGTAAGATAACTCTTTATCCTCTTTAAGAAGATACAAATCCCTTAAAACCACAGCAACTTCAAAAACAGATCCGGTTTTGATCCTTTCCATGTAGTCTCTATAACGACGATTCCATGTTTGTGAGCTGATTTTAATATCTCTTTCCTGTAAAATCTCCAGAACGTTTTCAACTTCATCGGCGCAAATAATTGCACGAAGCCCTACGTTTTCGCTGTTAGCTGTTGGGATCATGATGGTCATGTCGTTATCCAGGATTTTTAAAACATAAAAACTTTGATCAATACCACCTACCATTTGAGTTTCAATGTTTTTAATAATTCCTACACCATGAGCCGGATATACAGCCATATCGCCTTCGTTAAACAATAGTGCCTCCCAGGAACAAGTTGAACCTGCTCTTTAATACTTAAAATACAAAATAGCTAATACCACAAACTATCACTATAACACATTTTTAGAATTTCGCAAAGTAGTGCTATTGGTGGTGATTCTGACAGGTGAAAAAGGTTGATCGCCAAATTATTAGAACGATTTTTTTATGCTTTTTAAAGACCCTCTCCATGTTTTTTTTCCTTTGGGATAGAAAAAAAGCAGCTTTTTTTTCTGTAAGACAACTCTGAGGCCTTGTTTGAGGTGAAGTTCTTTTCCGGTGATACCATTGTTTAACATTTTTATAATGTGAATTATATTTTCATAACTGGCACTGTTACCAATCCTCCACAATATTTCTTCAATGAGTCTACGTTGAATTGATGTATGTAAATTTTTAATATCTGATTTAACAATGTGAATATTCAGCAAACCTTCTTTTTCTTCAACATTTACAAAATCAGTCCATGCTTTATTCGTTGCTTCATTAAGGTACTGCTCATCTTGAGTAAGAATTGAACCAGTTTTTAACAACGATTCCCGAATCCCTTTATCAAAGGTTTTTTCAAGATAAGGCAGTATTTTATGTCTTACCCGGTTACGTGAAAAGGATAAATCAAGATTGCTTGAATCTTCACAATGTTTAATCTCACTATTATCTAAAAACTCTACAATTTGATATTTATCAATATTTAGAAAAGGGCGAATTATGTCTTTATATTTAAATCTCATCCCAGATAGACCTTTCATACCGCTTCCTTTAAAAAGTTTTAGCAATATTTGTTCAACCTGGTCATCAGAAGTATGTGCCACTGCAATGTTTGAGCCGCCTTTTTTAAAAGCCGTTTTTCGAAGGCTTTTGTATCTAAGTTCTCGGGCAGCATGTTCAATAGAGATTTTATTATCTTGAGCATATTCTTTGACAGCCACATGATTAACTTCACAAGGGATTTTTAGTGCTGCAGCTGATTTTCTAATAAGACGAATTTCTTCAGGTGTTTCATCAGGTCTTAAACCATGATCGATGTACACAGCTGTTAACCCAAGATTCAGTTCCTTTTTTAAACCAGCAAAAACATACAATAATCCCATGGAGTCTATACCTCCAGAAACAGCTATAATAAGATTATCACCATAGCAAACTAATTTATTGTCAATTATTGTTTTCTTTACAATATGGATAAGTTGATTCATACTGACATTTAAGATATATTAAAAAAACATGAGATAAGAATAGCTGATTTCAAAAAAAAAATATGAGTGTGATGCCTTCCAAGTTAATTCTGTTCAGATTGAATTACTAATGAATTCTGAAGATTATCTATTAATTATTGCCACGCACCTGGAAAAATCTTATAATCTTTCCCAGGATAAAATCGATGAACTGCTACCTCGCTTTACAAGCAAACTTAATGACCACTTCCAAAATCTTGAAAATGAAATTAACTTGAACAATCCTACTGCCATTGTTGTTGCGAGTCATACCTTAAAAGGAGCGTTACTTAATCTTGGTCTGAATGATCTAGCTCAATATGCCTGGATTTTAGAAAAAGGTTACAGCACGAATGATGACTCTATTAACTATGGCGAAGTTTTCATCTCTTTAAAAAACAAAATTGAATCATTTTTATGATTTTCTGCCAGTCATAATAACTTCTCATTTAGCTAGTTAATCACAAGCCAAATAAGTTTTACAACTTAAGGAGATTTTTTTTAGTCTCTTTATTTTAACGAAAAAAAAACAGCTGTCGAACGATGTGACGGATAGATAAAGAAAGCCAATTTGACTGGTTATAGGTTTGTAACTATATAGTTTGCAGACAAGTTAGTAGCCGCTGGTGAATATTATCAAAATCTCCGTTGGAAAGTATGGCTACAATATCACCGGACTGAGCATTTTCCTGAAGAAAATCCAAGATATTGTCTGTAACAGGGAAGTACCATGCAGACATTTTCATATTTTTCAGATCACTAACTAACCTAGATGATGAAAATTGTTTATCTAGAGGCACATCTGCCAATGGAGTATGCTTCCGAACTAGAACCATATCTGCACCATCAAAGGACTCTGCATATCTTTCTTGAAAAATAGAACGCCTGCTTGAATTTGTTCTTGGCTCAAAAACAACTATCAAACGCTTGTCAGGCCAGGCCATACGAAGGGCTCGAATAGTCTCCCGCACTGCTGTCGGATGATGAGCAAAATCATCAATAACTGTAACACCAGATACTTTACCCCTGATCTGTTGTCGCCTTTTTACTCCAGGAAAAGATGACAGCCCGTTACTGATTGCTTCATATTTAAAACCAAGGTGATCCATCAAAGCAATGACAGCTGTACTGTTTAAACCATTATGGACCCCTGGCATTGGCAATGAGAATTTGCCGTAAAAAGAACCTGATTTGTAGAGTTGAAATTGAGTTTGCAGACCCTTAGAAGAAAAATTTTGGGCCCTCCAGTGACAATTTTCACCTGTACCGTAATATAATACCTTACATTTAGCATATCTGGCTATTTCATCGACAAGTTCATCATCTTTGCAAGCTAATAAAACTCCTGTTTCTGGAATTAGTTTAACAAATTTAATAAAAGATTCTTTTATTGTTTCAATATCATCAAAAATATCAGCGTGATCAAATTCAACAGATGTTAATATCGCATAATGAGGCTGATAATGAAGAAATTTTGAACCTTTATCAAAATAAGCAGTATCATATTCGTCTCCTTCAACTACAAAATACTCACTGCTGCCTAAAGAAAAATTCTTCCTAAAAGCTTCTACTATTCCACCAATCATGAAACCAGAATTATTACCAGCATGAAAAAGGGTTGTTGCCAGAATAGATGATGTAGTTGTTTTACCATGAGTACCTGCAACGACTATAGATTTTTTACCTCGCAAGAAAAAATAGGCAAGGGCTTGCGGCATGGAAACATGTGGTATGGAGAGTTTGCGCAGTTCTTGCGCTTCGGGATTTGAAGAACGGATAACATTTCCAACAATTACCAATTCTGGCGCAGGATTAAGATTTGATTGAGCATAACCATTCATAACCTGAATCCCCTCGTTTTTGAGAAAGTCTGACATGGGGGGATATACATTTTGATCCGAACCGGTGACACAAAAGCCGCTATTTTTTAACATGCCAGCCATTGCAGCCATACCAGTTCCACATATACCCATAATGTGGATATGTTTTATGCTATCAGGTATATAATTTAACTCTGAATGAGAGTACTTTGACATGTCTACTCAGATCTCACAGAATTCTTTACTGTTTTATAAACTTGATTATATGTTTCTTCAAAATTTGTTGGTGTCAGGCGACCAACCTCAATAAATTTCACAACAATTTCTTTAACTACTTTAAAGATTGTGTCATCAGTTATTGGCTTATCCTGGTGGGATAGATTACTCTTGTTACCAGTAGACACGATTCGACACCTCCTTGAAAAAACCCCTGTTACAGGAAGAAGGCCAATTCTTAACCAGAAGTAACAGGGGTCCATATTCTCCTCGGGAAAAACCTATGAAGCACTCCCCGGGAGACATATAAGATTTATTATTTTGAAAGATTGTGGAAATTAATTTTTTGTGCGTATGCGAGAAGGTCATCCCTGTCGACGTCCTGGCCTTTGACTGTTATCATAAATTTTCCAGAGATAATTATATTAATTTCTCCAGCTCTTGAATCAGACTTATATTTTACAATAGCTCTTTGTTCATTAATGGTTTCAAGCTTCCCACCGCTTGCTCCAGCAAACATTGGATTATTAATCATCATCATGACAGATTGCAAAACAGGTGAGTCTGAAATTATCTCTATTGATATTCGAGAATTATTTTTTTTGTACTCACGGGAAACGGTAACTCCTCCACCAAAAATAGCTGATCCAACTGCTTGAGAATTAGCGTTCATTGCTTGCCAACCATCAATTGGCTCGGGCAGAAGATCTTTCATTTTTTCGCTTTTTTTCTGCCGGACTAATTGTGAGGCGTAGTCAAGATTACCTGCTGAACCTGTAAAATCACCTGATTTATATTGCTTTACTGCTTCATTTATAACATCAAGCACATCATCTTTAGCATAAGCCTGTTGCACAGATATCAGTAAAATAAAAATTAGAAAAAACAATGTTGATCTATTATTCATTAATACCATTTCATAAAGTTTTTAAGATTAGATGAGCCTGAATCTGGAAGATTGTTTTTTGAGTATTGAGTTAATATGCATTATAATATATCAAATAAAATAATCACATATTTCTATAATAAAAATATCCTGTAATGTGAACATAAAGAATGATTAAAAAAAATATAGGGCCGCGGGACAGAATTGTTAGATTATTATTTTTTTTTATACTCTTCTATCTTGGTTTTTTTTCAAATCCTTTAATTGATACTGGGCTCCCTAAAAGGCTGATAGGTATTCTATCTTTTGTGCCTTTACTTACAGCTCTCACAAAATTTTGCCCAATATACTTACTCGTTGGTCTTGATACTCATAAGAAATAAGATCAACACCTGTGTAGTTTAATATATAAAACAAAGACATATATCATATTATGAGTAAATCAGATTCTCCCCATCCGACTTCGGCAAAATTGAAAAAAGCAATAAAATGGTTAAGTGAAACAATGTTGAGATATCCTGATAAAAACAGAGTGTACATAATCAGGCAGGCAGAAATTCAATTTGACCTTACCCCAAAAGAATGTACCTTTTTGGATAAAAACTTTTGCAAATAATAAATAATTTTGATTTCAATTAATTTAAATATGAGGGTAGTTCCACTGTTACAGTGGTTCCTTTCCCAATTTCACTATCAATCTTGATAGTTCCCCGATGATCCGAGATTATTTTTTGTGAAATCGCAAGCCCGATTCCTGTACCACCATGTTTAGTTGTATAATATGGAAAAAAAACTTGATCTTTGGTTCCTTCATCAATTCCAACTCCAGTGTCACTAATTTTCACAACGACCTTTTCTTTTGTATCATTGTTGTATGCCTCCAGTGTTAACTTACCACCTTTATCCATTGCCTGTACTGCATTGAGGAGAATATTAATGAAGACCTGATTCAATCTGTCACGATCAGCTAAAACTTTATTTAAATCTTTGGAAAAAAGTGACTCTGTTTGAATTCCACTATGTTGAGTATCAGAACAAATGAGATATAGCTCTTCTGACATCAATTCTTTTACATCAATAGCCTCTAAATTCAGAGAGTGTGGCCTAGCAAAACTCAATAATTCTGAAATTGTCCTGTTCATTCTTTCAACTTCCTGAATTAACAAAGCAGCAGTTTCATTTTCTTTACTTGATACAACGAATTTCTCTTGCAACAACAGGGCAAGACCTTTAATCGAACTTAAGGGATTTCTCACTTCATGAGCAACGCCAGCAGCCATTCTACCAACTGCTGCCAAACGTTCATGTTCGCGCATTTCACTTTCCATTTTTTTAAGCAGAGTTAAATTAGATATCATTAAAACCTGACCAATATATTCAGAATTACCGTCCAAAATATCAATTAATTGACAAAACAATACCTGTTCAGTATTTCCAATGGTCATCTTTATCTCTCTTTCCATCCCTCCAACTTTATCATCATTTAGTAAGCCAATTTTTTTTGGGGTAGAAAAAAAATCTCTTAGTTCACTTGGTAAGACATCAATAGGGTATTTACCTACAGTCTCTCTACTATTTAAACCTGTCATGCTTGAAGCAACTTTATTCAAAGTGGTGATTCTGTTTTTTTTATCAACTCCAATAATTCCAACCGGTAATTTTGATATCAAATAACCAATATATGCTTGAACTTCTGCAAGGGTTCCCTGTGATACTTTATATCCCTGTACTGTTATCAGAGATAACCATCCACCTACCCCGACAAGTAACATGGCTACTGATAAAATAATGATTTGCACCCTTAATTGAACCAAGGATTTATCAAAATCACCCATGTCAAGACCGGCTATTACGTAATATTTTCCTTTGACATTCTTCTCGAGTTCTTTCAAAAAAGGCTTTTCTGATAAATGTTTTTCTGCAAAAAAAGGTAAATTACGACGTATACCCCGCATATGTCCCATCATCATTGGGGCCATTGCTGGTTTGAAGGGTATATACCTGCCAATTGCCTCAAAATATCTCGAATTATGTTTTTCAACAACTTGATGTGCTACAGCAATCCCTTTTGATAACTCAATTTTATTAATTCTATTTAAAGGAAGATCAATGGTCTTACCAAGATATTCTTTATCACTATGGGCTATAACTAAACCATTTTCATTTATCACAGCGAGAAAACTAACGTTAGGGTCTTCAGTAATATGATTTATGATTCGCTGGACATGCTCTTCCCATGGTCCAGGGTTCCAGGCATTGTTTTTTAATGCTGTCATATAAGAACCACGTCCACCTGAATGGATAAATCGCATCAATGTGCTGGCTTTTTGCAACATTGAATGAGTCATCACCTTTTTTTCTCGCTGAATATTAACAACAGCAAAAATGACTATAATTAAAACGAGTAATCCGGTTGCTGCTGCCAATAGCAAAGGTGAAACATAAAATAATTTGGAGTGTATTTTTTTCATTGTAAATGCCTGTCTATCATATGTATTACAGATTCTCACTTTATATTATGCAAAATAAAAGCCAGTAGGTATCTATGCATAATTAAGTGCATGCCAGTTCTATTTTGTCGTAGACAATTTCTATTTACAAAAGAATAATTCTGACAAGTATTTTTCATCTAAAAAATTCTTCAAAAGAAACACCAGATAAGCTTAATCTCTTATATTATAGGCATATATTATGATAGAAAAGTTGTATTATTTATAAAATTCATAATTACACTTCAAATTTATGCATTGTATTAAACTTCAATGTTAAACAGCAAAAGATTAATACCAGTTTGATACTCATCTTTATTCATCCTCTATGTAAAAAGTAACCACCTGCTATGAAGAGGTGAGTAAATTCTACTCACCTCTTCATAACAGGTCTAAGCATCCTGTTTAACCAGCATTCACCCAATATTTTTTTTTATCCATATATTCAAGGAATTAAGCGAATATATCCTAACTGGCACACTATTAGCAAGTTTGATGTCAAATTCAACAATTATATTAAGGAGCAAAAAATGAAAAAAACGACAATGGCTGTAATTATAACAGGCTCACTGGTACTGGCAGGTGTTGGTTCTGCAGTTGCCCATCAAAATTTTAATAGTATGAATCGAGGAGATCACCACATGAATTCCTCGTCATATGAACTTGATGAAGAACAAGTAAAACTACAGGAAAAATTTCATAAAGAAACAGTTGAACTAAGAAAAAAAATGTTTGTTACCCGTACTAAAATGAATGTCCTTATGAACAACACCACACCAGACAGCAAAGAAGCAGCACAATTAGCGGCAGAACTATTCGATGTTAAAGAACAATTGCGAGGTAAAGCTAAGGAGGCTGGAGTAAATACAGGTGGTTTTGGTCATATGGGCAGAGGTGGATTAATGATGGCTCGAGGCATGATGGGTGGAAATTCTAGACAATTTTGTGACAAACAAGGAACATCTGGAAGATAACAATACCTTTTCAATAAAAACATTGCTCTTTGAAGTAACTTTTTCAACATAGAATCAGTGTTTTCCCTCAAACCCCGGCAGGCGACCTTTTTCCCCTTGCCGGGGCTTTCAGATTGAATTCCACTCATCCTTGCTTTTCTAAAAAAGTTTATATTCACATCATATTTTCCGGATCGACATCAATGATTAATTGGACTTTTGCATCACACAACTTGCTCGATTTTTCACTCAATTGTCTGCAAATATGATGAAGGTGTGAGGGCTGTGAACTTTTCATAAGAATTTGCCATCGTGTTTTATTTTTGATCCTGACAAGAGGTGAAGGTGCAGGCCCAAGTATATCCAAATGATTCATCGATTTAGATATTTTTCTCAAAAAATCTGCTACAGTATCTGCTGTTTTAATAACTTTTGCTTCTTCTGCACCATTGATTCGAATGTTGACTATCCTTGAAAATGGAGGGTATCCGAGTTGTTGCCTGAGTAAAATCTCTTTGTCATACAGTTTGACATAATCATGCTGCTGAGCATAATTAATAGTATAATGTAGTGGCTGGTGGGTTTGAACTATCACGTTTCCAGGGAGTGACTCCCTCCCTGCCCTTCCAGTTACCTGTGATAATAACTGATAAGTTCGTTCAGAAGATTTATAATCAGGAATTGCGAGGCTGGAATCAGCCCAAACGACACCAACAAGGGTCATGAATGGAAAATGAAGCCCTTTGGCTATCATTTGAGTTCCAATCAATATATCAACTTCTCTATCACGTACAGCCTGTAGAATTTTGAGATATTTCTTTTTACTGGTAGCTGTATCACTATCTAGCCTACTAATTTTTGCGTGTGGAAATACCAGACGAACTTCCTCTTCTATTTTTTCGGAACCCAAGCCCAATCCAGAAACATTAATGGAGCGGCATTCAGGACAGACAGTTTTACCAGGAAGAGAATAGCCACAATAATGACAAACAAGTTTGTTGAGTTTTTTATGCAGTGTCAGAGAAACTTGACAATCACGGCATTGAATAATATGACCGCAGTCAGCACAGAGCATAAAGCCAGCGTATCCTCTGCGATTCACAAACAATAATGTTTGGTGTTTTTTTTTGAGATTTTCCCTTATAGCATGAACTAGATTGTTGGAAAAACATAATCCAGGTCTATTTTTCTTTTCTTTACTGAGATCAATTATCTCAACAGCAGGCATAGCAACGTCATTAACTCGCTTGTTCATGCTTAAAAGAGTATATTTTCCTGTTTTAGCATGATGAAAACTGACGACTGAAGGGGTTGCAGAACCTAATATCACAGGACAATTAGAAAATCGACCACGGAGCACAGCAACATCACGGCCATTATAACGTAGTCCATCATCTTGTTTGTATGCTGGCTCATGTTCCTCATCAACAATAATTAAGCCAAGTTTTTCTAAAGGGGCAAAGATAGCTGAACGAGCACCAATGACAACCTTTGCATGCCCTTCTCGGATTCGCTGCCATTGGTCAAAACGTTGAGCCTGAGACAAACCACTGTGGAGTACCGCAAGTAAATCTCCAAATCGTGAAAAAAAATGAGCTTCAAGTTGTGATGAAAGTGCAATTTCCGGAACAATTACCAGGACAGTCAAATTATCCTGCAAAGCTTTTTCTGTTGCCTGAAGATAAATTTCAGTTTTTCCACATCCCGTAACACCATGAAGTAGAAATGTTTTATAGCTTTTTGATTGTACTGCAGGATTGATAGAGGCGAGAACCTTTTCCTGTTCCTTCGTGAGATGTTTTGGACGTGGGAAAAAAGTTGGTATGGCACCAAAAGGATCTCTATATACCTTTTGCTGTTTAACTTCTATAATCCCAAGTTCTTCCAGCACCTTTAAAGCTTTACCAGCACTACTGTATGCACGATTTATTTCTACCCTGGAAAGATTCGTTTGTCCTGTCTGTTCAAACATTTCCAAAATCAGCTTAAGCGTCTTTTTCTCTGATATTTTTAATTGCGGAAATTTGTTCGACAGAACTGTTAACTGCTTATCCGGCTGTGATAAAGGAATGTCTGATAATTCCTGTTTGAAATTCTTTGATAAATGAATCTGGAATTCTTTTTTGGAGTGTATTTTTTTATTTACAATTTCTGAAAGGATAGTAACCAATCCTTTTTTTTCCCACTGTTTCAATAATTTCTGTTCTTTTGTTTTTCTCCACAAAAGACTAGAAGTCCCTGGCGGCAACTCACTGTTTTTGAGTAGTTTTTCTACCCATCCTGGTAAGGAACCTTTAAACGATTCTGTAAATGTGGCAATTTCATTTCTCCCTTTTTCTGTAAGGGAAATAATTTTTTCACTTCCAGCAGATATGCCTGCAGGAAGAGCGGTTTTAATAACCTCGCCAATGGAATAATGGTAGTAGTCGGAAAGCCAACGATATAATGCAATGAGGCTTGATGGGAATATAGGACTTGGATCAAGTATTTCCCGGATTTGTTTTATAGAAAAACTTTTTTTTGATGTGTCAAGCTTGGCGGGTCCAAGTATATAACCAGTAACATACCTATTTCCAAGAGGAACCAAGACTCGCGTTCCTCCAGGAATTTCATCGATATAATCCAGTGGCTGACCATAGGTTAACGATTGCTTTAAAGGTGCTACAACAGCAACCTCATACAGGTTAATAGACACTAATATTATTCAGAGCAGGCAAGTAAATAATTAGCAATAGTTATTTTCTTTGCAAATGCAACGCAGGTGATCAAGAAATTGACCGTTTAAATCAGGATTTTCAAGAGCAAAATCTACAATTGCTTTTAAATAACCAAGCTTATCACCAGCATCATAACGTTTCCCTTCAAATTCATAAGCATACATTCCTCGCTTGTTTGAAAGAGCTTGTAAAGCATCAGTCAACTGGATTTCTCCTCCATGACCGGGTGTAGTTTTCTCTAGTATATTAAATATTTCAGGCATCAACAAATACCTTCCAATTATTGCCATGTCAGAATCAGACGTGTCTGGAGCTGGTTTTTCAACCATACGATCTACCTTATACGCTCGCTCAAAATCGGTATCATGGGCTTCCACTATGCCATACTGATATGTTTGATCCTGGGGTACCCTTTGAATTGCGACGATTGATTCCTGCACCTTTTCAAACAAATCGATCATCTGTCTGCAGCAAGGTTTGGCGCTTTTAACCAAATCATCTCCCAATAATACAAGAAAGGGTTCATCTCCAATGACTTTTCGAGCCATCCAAATAGCATGACCAAGCCCCAAAGGCTCTTTTTGGCGTACTGAAACAATATCTATAAGGCTAGAAATTTTATTTAGTTCAGCACGTAATTCAAGTTTATTTTTTTCCTTCAAAACTGTATCAAGCTGAAAATCGTAATCAAAATGATTCTCTATGGCAGATTTCCCTTCACTTGTAATGAGAACTACCTCGTCAATACCTGATGCTACAACTTCTTCAACAATATATTGAATTGTAGGTCTATCAACAATTGTAAGCATTTCCTTGGGGATGGCTTTAGTAGCTGGTAAAAATCTGGTTCCGAGACCTGCTACAGGAATAACTGCTTTACGAATTTTCTTCATATACAAACTCTCTTGACTATTAATTTTACAATGTACTCTTAATCTATATCAAGTATAGATTAAGAAAATACACTCAAATATTCCAACTCTTCTAATTTACAACTTAAAGAATAAAAAGTCATATTAAAAAAATTTAATGTTCACAAATATATTTTACCCACCAGAACTTCCTATAACCCTATATAAAGATACAATTATCAAGGCAATTGAAGAAAATCAGATAATAATCATTACCGGTGATACTGGCTCTGGAAAAACTACTCAGATACCAAAAATGTGTCTGGACGCCGGGCAAGGTGGAAAAAAACTTATCGGCTGCACTCAACCTCGTCGTATCGCTGCAATGTCGATCGCCGAGCGCGTTGGTGTAGAATTAAAAAATGATGCTGCCGTTGGTTTTAAAATTAGATTTCAAAATAGATTGACACCGAACACCGTTATTAAATTCATGACCGATGGTATTTTACTTGCCGAAACCAGTCATGATTCTTTGTTAAAACAATACGATACAATCATAATTGATGAGGCTCATGAAAGAAGTTTAAACATAGACTTTCTCTTGGGTATCCTGAAAACCAAATTGCCCAAGAGACCAGATTTAAAAGTCATAATATCCTCGGCAACCATTGATGCTAAAAAATTCAGTGATCATTTTTCTAATGCACCTGTAATTAATATTCCAGGTCGAGCGTATCCTATTACCACTTACTATCGACCTTTGGAAGATAACAAGACAAACGAAAATATTTCATATGTTGATCATGCTGTAAATGAATGCATAGCACTCTACAACAACACCTTGAAAGGCGATATACTCATATTCATGCCATCAGAACGTGACATAAGAGATTGCATTGGAGAGCTAAATAAACGTAAAATTGAATCTTCGCAGATTTTACCTCTTTTTGGCAGATTACAAGCAAATGACCAACGAAAAATTTTTCATGAGACTTATTTGCGAAAAATCATTGTTGCCACAAACATAGCCGAAACATCCCTAACTGTTCCAGGTATTCGATATGTGATAGACACTGGGCTTGCTCGCATATCCAAATATAATGTCAGAGCAAAAACAACCAGTCTACAAATTTCCAGAATTTCACAAGCCAGTTGTAATCAACGGGCTGGCAGGTGCGGTAGAACTGGTCCGGGAATCTGTATCCGCCTCTATAGTGAGGAGGATTATCTATCCAGGCATGAATATACTCTTCCAGAGATTCAAAGGTCAAATTTATCTGAAGTCATTTTACAAATGACTAACCTGAAACTAGGAAATCCGCGTAAATTTCCTTACATTGATCCTCCTACACTCAGGGCTATTAACGAAGGATATAGAACTCTTCTTGAGCTTGGTGCAATAGATGAAACCAATAAGCTCACTTCTATTGGTAAAATTATGGCTCAAATGCCATTAGATCCATGTATTTCAAAAATTGTTATAGAAGGATCATCTCGGGGTGCGTTAAAAGAGATAAAAATCATTGCATCAGCTTTAGCAATCATGGATCCCAGAATCAGGCCTGCTCAGTTGGAAAATAAAGCAGATACAGCACATCTTATATTTAAAGATAAACATTCTGACTTTATAACATATCTTAATATTTGGCAGCAATGTCTTGAAATGATAGGCCCCAATAGATCTGCCTCAAAACTTAGAAAATTTTGTGAAAAACATTATTTATCTTGGCAAAGAATGCGCGAGTGGTTTGATATTCATGATCAAATTTCAAGACTTATACAAAACAATAAACAATTCACAGAAAATGAAATTCCAGGTTCTGTAACAGCCATTCACCAAGCCTTAACCTGTGGTTTTTTACGAAACATCTGCCAAAAAAAGGAAAAAAACCTCTATATAATGAGTGGAGGTCGAGAAGTCATGATTTTCCCTGGATCTGTATTGTTTAATAAAGGTGGACAATGGATTATATCTGCATCATTTATCGAAACATCCAGACTTTATGCCAGGACGCTAGCCAAAATTGATGTCAAATGGCTTGAATATATTGGCGGTGAACTCTGCAAGCGAAGCTGGTCTAGTCCACATTGGGAAAAGAAAACAGGTAGAGTTACTGCCTTTGAAAAAGTCACCTTATTTGGATTAGTAATTGTAAGTAGCAGAAGAGTTAATTATGGCAGAGTTAACAAAAAAGCATCGTTTGAAGCACGGGAAATCTTTATCAGATCTGCATTAATTGAAGGAATGCTTGGCGGAAACTACTCTTTCCTCAAGCATAATTTATCACTTGCTGACAGTTTTCAAGAGATAGAAGCAAAAATCAGAAAACGAAGTGTACTTAATGATGAACAGAGTATTTATGATTTTTACGATAAACACCTGACAGTCGTATTTGACAGACATACCTTGAATCGTTTTCTAAAACAACAAAACAACAAGTCTATACTCTTCATGTCTGAATCAGATATATGCAAGGCTCTGCCTGATACTGAAGAACTCTATAAATTTCCAGAAACTATAATAAGTAATGGGCAAAGCCTAAAGCTAGAATATAAATTTCAACCTGGTCACATAGAGGATGGTGTCATTGTTGAGATTCCAGCTTCCTTGCATCAAGGTCTTAAACCCACGGTTTTTGAATGGGTCGTACCAGGTTTGCTTCAGGAAAAAATTCATTGGCTCTTAAAGGCTCTTCCCAAGAAAATTCGCAAATCACTGGTTCCTCTTCCAAATTGTGTTGATCTTGTTATGGATTCACTTGACCACTACAAAGGGTCACTTTATCCAGCACTTGAAAAAATAATATTCAAAAACTATCAGGTTAGAATCCAGAGAAACGATTGGCAAATTCATTTGCTACCACTCCATCTTCGAATGAACTATCGCCTCCTCGATAACAATGGAAAGATATTAATATTAACCAGAAATTTCCAGGAACTTAAAGGCTTTGCGCTGGATATCCCTGAAATATCCTCTGAAAGAGCAATCGACATGGATCTACCTGAAAAAACGGGGGTTCTTTCCTGGGATTTCCTAGATTTAGAGACAATATTTTATCAGCGTGACAAAAGTGGCAAGATAATCACAACATATTTTGCCACTTTATTTATTGATAAAAAAAACAATTGGCTTGATGTACGATGGATAGATAATTCAAATAAAAGCAAAGAGTTAAACAGAAAAGGCGTAGCCTTTCTCTATAAACTGCAATTTCAAAAGGAAAACAAATTACTTTTAAAAGAATGTAAGGAGATATTAGCAAAGCAATCAGCGTCCCTCTTTGCACTGGGTATGAAAGGGAACTTCAAGGAAATAGCCAAAAACATCTGTGATTTTCTCACCACAGATGTTTTTGAAATAAGTGATGAAGAAATTCCTACAAAAATACAATTTGAAAATACAATTACAGCAATTCAAAAAAAAGGCTTATTAAAATTCTGTCGGCCAAGACTAAATCAAGTAGTCAAAATTTTTTCAAAGCGAAGAGATGTTATTTCCACACTTTATTCAATGAAAGAACGGTCACAAAAAATAAACAATTTTGACCAGGAAAAATTTGATTTATTCCTCAATCATTTAGATGCAATATTGCCACAAGATTTTTTGTCAACAAGATCCTTTAATGACTTGCAGCATACACAACGCTACCTAAACGCTTTAGATTTGAGGATCATCCGAGCCGAACAATCTCCACTAAAAGACTCTCAAAAAGCAACACGTCTAACCAGTTTTACTAACAAACTTGCTCATCTTGACAATCTCGTAAAAAACAACACAACAGTTTGCAACAAAAGCATCCTGGAATACAAAACAATGCTTGAGGAATTTAAAGTTTCTATTTTTGCACCAGAACTTGGCACTGCTATGGTTGTTTCAGAAAAACGGTTGAAATTGAAATGGGAGGATGTCATGGATCATTGTAGCAATGTAGAATAAATAAAATGCAATTTTACCCTGAAATATTTAAAATTGGGCTACCATCTTGCAATCAATTAGCTATTTTTTTCACCTCTTCCAATTGTTCTTCCAACTCTGAGAGCGAATCAACAGCGCAGCTAAGTGATCCATTTCGAGCATCTCTCTCAATTTCTAATACAAGTTTACGAACTGATTCTATACCGAGGCTGGCAGAAGATCCTTTAAGACTATGAGCCGCAGCGATTACAGCTTGCGCGTCAGTTGATTTTATTGCTTCTTTTAAACTGAGAAGGTTATCAAAGGATGAGTCAATAAATAATTCCATTAATTCATCCAATAATTCCTCATCGCCAGCTGTCTGTTCTAATGCAAAGGCTCTATCCCAATTTAGTTTAGCCATAGTATCCCTTTTTGAATTGATTCAATTTTTGGTTAAGTTGTATTAAAGTTATATTTATTAGTTGCATACAGTATACAACTAACAAGATGGTAAAAGCAAAAAAACAAGATAATAAAAAAAGAACTAATTCTTTAAAAGCTACTGCACTTACAAGAAATGACCTCTTCAATAAGCTTAACTAAAACTTGACCCTCCCTGATGACTTCCAACTTTTCTTCTTTGTAACCAACTAAGGTTGATCCCAGACCACCAGGGGTTTTGCCACCATCAATTATATAGTCAACATCGGTTCCAAAATATTTTTCGACCTCATCCGCGCAAACCGCTGGTTTTTGTCCAGATATATTTGCACTTGTTGCAGTGAGTGGGCCACCAAAGGATAGAAGCAAGTCTTGTGCAACAGGGTTAGGTGATTGACGAACGCCAACAGTATTTGTCCTTCCTGTAATAAGTTCAGGCAAATCACCTTTTGCTGGGAAAAGAAGAGTAAGGGGTCCTGGCCAAAAGTGATTCATTAGAACCAGATGTGCATCTGAGACTGAGTCTGTTAGTAAATCAAGCTGTGAACGTTGGGAGACTAATAACAAAATAGGCTTTATAAAAGATCGCTTTTTCACCTTGAAAAGTTTCTCAAGGCTATTGATATTAAATGGATCTACAGCAAGTCCATAATAGGTTTCAGTTGGAAAAGCAACCAGACCGCCAGCTTTCAAGATGTCAGCAGCCTGGTTGATGTTATTTTTCAAAAGATGTTCTTTATCTTTATTCACTTTGCTAAAGCTTTATTTTTTTCTGCAACTTGTATTGCCATATTTTCACTAAACTCATTAAGTTTTTGCGTAATCTCCTGATTATTAATTGCTAAAATTCTTGCAGCTAGGACGGCTGCATTCTTAGCCCCAGATTTCCCTATCCCCATGGTCCCAACAGGAATCCCAGGAGGCATCTGAACTGTTGATAACAAGGCGTCAAGTCCATTAAGTGAAGATGCGTCGATGGGAACACCTAGTACAGGAAGAGTTGTGTGTGCAGCAAGAACACCTGCCAAATGTGCTGCCATCCCTGCACCGGCAATTATAATTTTCAAGCCACGCTTCGCTGCAGTACGGGAATATTCAGCAGCCTTTTCTGGTGTTCTATGCGCTGAGGATATAGTTATTTCATAATTTATACCTATTGATTTCAGGAAATCTGCTGCAGCCATCATTACTGGAAGATCAGAATCACTACCCATAATAATTCCAACTTCAGGATCACCTTGTTCTCTTAGACGGGCAAGAGCTCGATGGCCAATATCGTTTCTGTAGTAAAATCCTTCCCAGTTGATTTTTTCAATAGTTTTGTAAGCATTGTCAATGGCAGTGGCAATGTCAGAACCAATGGCAGTAACGCCTAACACCCGGCCACCTGCATTTACAATATCATCATTATTTATCGCAGTACCAGCATGAAAAACCATAGTATCCTTTGACCCAGCAGCATCATCGAGACCATTTATAGTTTTCCCAACAATTGATTTGCCAGGATATCCTTCAGAAGCAAGTACAACGCACACCGTTGGCCTAGGATCAATTTGCATCTTTATCTTATAAAGACAACCATCAATTGACGCATCCATAATTTCAACAAGGTCAGACTGTAATCTAAACAATAACGGCTGACATTCTGGATCACCAAATCTGCAATTAAACTCAAGTACCTTTATCTCGTTGTCATTGATCATTAATCCGGCATAAAGCATACCTTTATATGGACGTCCTTCTTTTTCCATCCCTTTAAGGGTTGGTATCATTACTTCATCGATCACTCTTTTTTCTAAAACATCTGTAAGAACTGGTGCAGGTGAATATGCCCCCATTCCCCCGGTATTTGGCCCTTTATCCCCGACAAAAATAGCTTTGTGATCTTGTGACGAAGGAAGAGGAAGAACTGTTTTACCATCAGTAAAAGCAATATAAGAGGCTTCCTCACCTTTTAAGAATTCCTCAACAACTACTTTATTTCCTGCATCACCAAAGGCTTTATCCTTCATGATCAGATCTATAGCATTTTTGGCATCAGCCTTTGTTTCGGCAATTAAAACACCCTTCCCAGCTGCTAAACCATCAGCTTTTATCACACACGGTAGACCAATCTTGTCGATATATTTTTTAGCAGAAGAACGCTTAGTGAAAACTTTATACTTAGCACTTGGAATTCTATATTTTTTAAGGAAATCTTTAGTGAAAACTTTACTTCCCTCCAACTCTGCTGCTGCTCCACTTGGTCCAAAAATCCTCATGTCTTCATTTTCAAAAGCATCAACAATTCCGTTTGTCAATGGATCCTCGGGCCCTACAACCGTAAGACCAATATTTTGTTCTTTGGCAAAATTTATTAGGCCCTGAATATCATTTACTGATATATCAACACATTCAGCAATTTGTTGAATTCCGGCATTACCTGGAGCACAAAATATTTTATCAACTTTTTTGCTCTGATTGAATTTCCAAACCAAAGCATGTTCGCGACCGCCTGAACCTATTACCAGAATATTCATTTTTTCTTTTCTCCTTCATTTATTAGTCGAGCTAATATTTCTACCCGTAGCAGATGCAATCCAATATATTTTGATATTTACGCAAATAATCAATAATTACTCGAATGTCATTTGTAGTATTTTTTTCTATCAAAGCAAAGATCAATATCACTTTGCTAGAAAAGGGTCTCTGAGTTTTGGAAATAACGTTACTAAAAATAATTTTTATGATGATAAAAATCATGTTCGATAGAACCGATTCTTTCGCTTTATAAGATTTGAATGAATGTATCAATAAGATAGTTTATACACAATAATTTCAATGGGACTTTAAAACAAAAAATGTGTGACAAAAGCAACTAAAAAAGAAAACAAGCATTTTACTTGACACTTTGTCGTGGTCAATGGTAATTTGTACAATGAATAACCATTCATTAAATTATCCTTAAACTTCGATTAGATATTATATTTATGAAATCAGCGGACAAGCACGCCAAAATTATTCGGGCTGCAACCAAAGTATTTGCAAAAAAAGGATTCTTCAATGCACGAATCTCCGACATAGCTAAAGTTGCTAAGGTAGCTGACGGAACAATTTATCTGTATTTCAACAATAAATTTGATATATTAGTCTCAGTTTTTGAAGAAGAAATTGGTCGAATGATCGACCAGGTTACGGTGTTGCTGGAAAGTGAAACAGATCCAAGAAAGATGCTAGAAATTTTCATCACCAGGCATTTGATGGAAATGAAGAAAAATAAAAATCTTGCAGAAGTAATCCAGATTGAACTTAGGCAGACAAATAAATTAATCCGAGATTACCGAAACAATAAATATACACTTTATGTAGATATACTGTCATCTATTATAAAAAAAGGTCAGGCAGAAAAGGTTTTTCGCCAGGATATTTTGCCAGGAATAGCTAAACGAGCAATATTTGGTGCTTTAGATGAAATAGCTCGAATATGGAACATTAGCATTGATACAACATACCCTGTTGAAGAAACAGCAAAACAGGTTGTTGATATCTTTCATCTAGGAATTCTTTCTGAACAATCCAATCAATAACCCTCCGGCTCATCTCCCACACATCTCTTGCTGTTATTTTAAAACTAACAAAATCATGCTATAAAAAGATATTGTAAGGATAAACCTTGCTTTATGATATTTTTTTATGCATTGCTACCAAGTTAAAAATCCGGTGATGTTTAGTCCCACATGCAAAATCATAAGGATTACCAGGACATGGCAACAAAGGAACAGGACCTCAGAACTCTTAAGTCTGTACTGTCCAACCCAATCAGACTTAAATCTATAATGAATAACATCATCAGGACTCCTGTTCTTGTCAGTATTCTAATTGCGTCACTTTTAATTTCAATAATCCTTCCCGTCTATGCAACTATTTCAGTTGCCCCTGAGATTAACAATCAACTCCTGAGTTCAATTGAAAATGATGCTTCACGGACAACTCTTTTTTTTAAGTCGAGTTTCTTCACCGATGACCGAATAACAGAAAAATACCATATCTCCGATGAATTATCTAAAAGCCTTGATCTTGTAACTAAGAGTTTTCAAATAAAAAAGATAAAATTATTTTCACGTGCTGGAATAGTTGTTTACTCCAGCGATCCAAAAGAGGTTGGGGAAATAAATAAGAATAGATACTTTCACAATATTGTTATGAAAGGTGGAAAGTATTCAAAACTTGCAAAAAAAAATGAACAGACCTTGGAGGGAGTACCAACATCTATTGATATTGCAGAAATTTATGTGCCAATTATGAACAATAGTAAATTCAGTGGAGCGTTTGAAATTTACTATGACATTACACAGCAAAAACAAGAGCTGAATTCTGTGTTGAAAAGATTTTCTTTCCTTATCCTTTTGTTTTCCTTCACCTTTCCTCTTTTTGTAATAGCAATGCTGATGAATACCAGCAATGATATGATTTTAAAACATGACGCAGCAAAAAAACTCCAGCAAACTAATGATTATCTGGAGACACAGGTCAAAGAGAAAACAAATCAAATAGTTGCAACGCAAAGAACATCAATTAAAGCCCTTGCAATTTTAGCAGAGTTCCATGACTCAACAACTGGTGAGCACCTCGCTAGAATTCAGGAATACGTCGTCCTGCTTGCATCAAGGCTTAGAGAGAATTCAGCTTATTCTCAATATATAAAAAGTAAAAAAGATTTTATTGAAGAAATTAGCCTGGCTTCTTTGCTACATGATATCGGTAAAACCGTCATTCCTAAAGATCTTCTTACAAAACCTGGTAAACTCACAGATGAAGAGTTTGAAATTGTAAAAAAACATACTCTTATTGCTGGAGATGTGCTCAACAAAGCAAACTCTACATTCACAAAACATTTTAACAAAGACAGCTATCTTGCACTTGCTAGAGATATTGCCCTTTTTCATCACGAAAAGTGGAACGGAAAAGGATATCCGTTTCAGTTGAAGGAAGATCATATACCTCTTTCTGCCAGAATTGTTGCATTAGCGGATGTCTATGATGCTCTTAGTTGCAGAAGATCTTATAAAGAGCCTTTTCCCCACCAGTTTATAGTCGAGCAGATTAAAAAAGATAGAGGTGAACATTTTGACCCTATTATTGTTGATGCTTTTTTAGCATTAGAAAATGAATTTGATTCTATATCCTCTACACTTTGCCAGGATAAGAAGGAAGAGCAGGTTTAGTTTTGTTTAACATGTGGTATAAGCTGTGACATTGCCTGATTTTCTCATTAATTTTTCGGTGAAAAGCTAAAAACATTACTGATCATCATTGGTTATATGGTTTATCAAATAATTATCTTTCATCAAATAGTATTTTTTTGTTATAAGTTCTTATCGTAACCACTTCCAAGGCGGGGGGTAATACAATTTATTACTCTTTGAAATCATCATAATAACAAGCATATAAAATAATGGTATATTACATATTTCTCATGAAAAAAATGCGTAGATTTCGTCATGAGAATAAAGAGCTCCTAGCCGCTGGTATCATTTTTTTTATTTCTTTTATTGTCTTTAACATCATCATAATCTCTACAGAGAAAGTTGACATAATCAGTTCTTTTTACTTCAGCTTTGTTACTGCCACAACCGTTGGTTATGGTGATATAAGTCCACAGACAACTCTTGGCAGGGCTGTCACGGTCCTGTTCATGTTGATCTCAATAGGTACCCTTGGCACAACAATTGGTGTAGTGACTTCAAAAGCCACAGATTTTTTTTCAAAAAAGAAAAGAGGCATGATTAAAGTGAAAGATATACTTGATCTCATCATCATAGGTTATCCTAACGAGACAAAAGTAAAACAGATTGTTCAGGAATTTCGCAAAGACCAACGTTTTTCGACAGCCAGTATTGTTGTTGTAACCGATAAGCTAGAGGAGATTCCTACATGGATGGCAACTGAAGATGTCTATTTTGTTAAAGGAATGGCATCCAAAAGAGAGACTCTGGAACTTGCTAATATTACCTCAGCAAAAAGAGTTTTAATTCTTGCTGAAAATCCTCAGGATGAACTTTCTGATGAATATTCATCTTCAGCTGTCATTATGAGCGAAAGGCTGAATCCTGATGCCTATACCGTTGCTGAAAAAGTCAGGGAAGATAAGTATTTGTTTGAAGTTGCTGAGTGTGATCTGGTTGTATCTGTATCCAGAGCTGGCGAGTTGGTCCAAGAGATGCAAGATCCTGGCGCAATTGAATTTTCTGAATGTATATTTTCAAACACTAATTCAGGTAATCAATATAATGTTATTCTTAATAAAGAATATAGCTGGAAGCAAACAGCTCTGGTTTTCCTGGAAAATAATTGCACTGCAATTGGTTACAAGATAAAAGGTGAAGAAAACTTCTGTTTTACCCCGCGCGCTAAGGATAATTTACCTCTCGGCACAGTTGTAAAATACATAGCATCAACTCCGATTGATGATTCCGCATTGTAACGACCTAACCCTGAATCTCTTTTCAACTTGGAGTAATCAATGAAAAAATCTCTCTTAAGCATTACAGCAATATACATTATCGGCTTGTTATTTAGCCTTTCAGCATGTAGTAGCGATCGACCATTTTCTTACACTTACAAATCTCCCACTGAAGTTGATATCATCTACAAAGGTGTAACATATTCTATAAACACTTTAAGCAAACAAAATGATTTACCTTTTGAATACGAATTTGAATCCGATGGAGATCTGGATTTAACCATTGAAGGGAAAGAGTATGAACTAGAAAGCCCTTATGACATTGACAAAAAAAGCAAGAAAAAGAAAGTTGCAAAAAAGAAAATAACCAAGAAGAAAACAAAGAAAGTTGCCCAAAAAAGCTCAAAGAAATCTAGTAAAACACGCTAAAAATCTCAGTTGATTTATCCCGTTTCACACAAAGATCCAAAATCGCCTTGAGGAAGTTAACTAGATAAATAATAGAGCGTTATTTCTCTAAAACACTGAGGATAACGCTCTATTATATAAAATATTTTGCTTTCTATTGAATTGATTCATCGTCTGAGAAATCATCCAATGAATATGTCCAACTGCTGATACCACCAGCAAGAGATCGAACTTTATCAAAACCGCTCATTTTTAATATTCTTAAACCAATATAAGATCTTAACCCTACACCACAATATAAAACAATTTCAGTTTTTTTATCCAGCTCATTACTCCGATTTCTCAACTCATCAACAGGGATGTTAATTGCACCGGGTAATACTCCGCTGGCTCGCAATTCTTTTTTGGTCCTTACATCAATCACCAGAATATCCACATCAGATTTGAGTTCATTATTTAATTTTGCAGGAGTAACTGGTAAATAATCATCATTATAAAAATTTTGGCCAATAGCACCACAAACAAATATAGGATCTCGCGCAGAGGAAAATGGAGGTGCATATGCAAGATCTAAATGCATAAGATCTTCAACTGTCATTTTATTATAAATAGCTGTAGCAAAGACATCTATTCGTTTATCAACTCCATTTTCACCTATAATTTGAACACCAAGAATACGACCTGACTCATGTTCGGCTACAGTTTTAATTCTCAGTACTTTTGCTCCAGGATAATATCCAGCATGATCATTGGCTATCACGTATGATACATATGGATTGAATCCAGCATCAACAGCTTCTTTTTCGCTAAGCCCTGTCTTGGCAACACATAAATCAAAAACTTTTACAATAACAGTACCTGTAAAACCTTTAACAGGTAATCTTCTCCCTAGTACATTCGCTCCAGCTGCCCTCCCCTGCTTATTGGCAGCTCCAGCCATTGGAAAAATTGCCGGTTTTTCAGTTACCAGATGAAAACTTTCCACACAATCGCCTGCTGCAAAAATATCAGGATCAGATGTTTTCATATACTCATCAACTTTCACGGCTCCTGTATCCCCAATCTCCAATCCAGCATCTTTTGCAAGTTCTGTATCAGGCCTGGTACCTACCGACATAATAATAAGATCAGCAGGTAATATTTGTCCTGTATCTGTCTCGATAATTCCAGCACCATTTTCTTCACGAATGGCAACAACGCGTTCCCCCAACAAGGTCTTCACATTATTTTCATTGACATGACGATTAACAAGTTCAGCCATTTCAAAATCAAGAAATGCTAGAATTTGTGGCATGAATTCAACCACACTTACAGCTGCACCAATACGTTTTAAATTTTCTGCAGATTCCAAACCTATTAATCCTGCTCCAACGATAACAACAGACTCAGGTTTTCTGGTAAGGATAAGATTTGCTATTTTATCGGTATCTTCTAGGGTTTTCAAACAGGAAACAAATGGAAGTTCAATACCAGGAATTGACGGTATAATTGATTTCGATCCAGGTGTAAGAATTAATTTGTCGTAGTCTTCTTCATATTTTTTTCCAGTAATCAAATCAATACATGTAACTTTTTTTTCAACTCGTTCAATCTTTACAACTTCATGTTTTGTCCTTACATCAATTTTGAATCTTTTCCGAAATAAAGATGCTTTTGTGACGATCAATTTGTCTCGATTATCAATAACTCCTGACAGATAATAGGGCAGACCACAGGTGGCATAAGAAATTTCCTCTCCTTTTTCAAAAAGTATAATTTCAGCATTTTCATCACACCTTCTAGCTTTTGCTGCTGCTGAAGCTCCAGCGGCAACCCCACCCACTATTATTATTTTTATAGGTTTCATGACTGTTATAATGTGAAGAAATATTTTTTGAAATATAGAGCACGACAGCAATGGCAACGAACATATTATAAATAATCAGCTGCAATAGCGGACAATCTACTTCGTTCACTCTTTTGGAGTATCATATGCCCATGCAAAGGATGTCCCTTTAAACGCTCTACAGCGTAAGTTAAACCATTACTACTTGAATCCAGATATGGATTATCAATCTGGTAAGGGTCGCCGGTAAGCACCATTTTAGTTCCTTCACCTGCGCGACTTATAATTGTTTTTACTTCATGAGGTGTTAAATTTTGAGCTTCATCAACGATAACAAATTGTCTTGGTATTGATCTTCCCCGGATATAAGTCAACGCTTCCATTTCCACGATGTTATTTTTAATGAGCTTGTCGACTTTATTTCTAACTGATTCTTCATCGCCATTTCGAAGATTCCCCCCACCCATCAGGTAAGTTAGATTATCAAAAATTGGCTGCATCCAATGTGCAAGCTTTTCATTTTTATCACCGGGCATATAGCCAAGATCATTTCCCATGGGAATAATTGGTCTGGAAACCAGAATACGATCATATCTCTTATAACGAACGGTTGATTCAAGTCCGCCAGCAAGAGCAAGAAGTGTTTTCCCTGTACCAGCTTGCCCTACAAGAGTTACTAGTTGTATATCAGGGTCCATAAGCAATTCACAGCACATTCGCTGTTCTTTACTTCTTGGCTTAATATTCCAAATACTATCAAGTTTTGAGTTAAGATGAGTAAGTTCTGTCTCATTTACAGCTCTTGCCAGAGCTGTATTTTTCTCGTCATCTTCGTCGATCAACTGTACAAATTCATTGGGAAAAAACTCAAGTCCCTCTGTTATGACAGAATCATTGTTGAAAAAATCTTCAACTACAGATGATGGAACAGTAATTTCTCGTTTTCCTGTATAAAGTTCATCAAAATTAACTTTCTGTTTCTCGAAATCCATAACACCAATCCCTAAAGCATCGGCTTTGAGTCTGGCATTAATATCTTTTGAGACAAATAAGACTGTTTCACCCTGTTTATGAAGGGTATAAGCAACAGATAATATTCTGTTATCAGCAATTTTTAGATTAAGACCAGGATTTTCAAGATCAGTGTTAATTTCGGAATAAATCTTTAGCGTTCCACCATTTTCCATTTGGACGCCTTCTCCAAGATGTCCTAACTTACGAAGCCGGTCGAGATTACGAACAACTGTACGTGCATTTCTGCCAAGTTCATCGTTACGAGATTTAAATTTGTCTAGTTCTTCTATCACTGACATGGGTAATACAACAACATTATCGGCAAATGACGAAATTGCGTCTGAATTATGAAGCAGTACGTTTGTATCAAGTACGAAATTCTTTCCCATTAATTAAACTCCTGATTTATTGTAATAAAAGCTGTGACCTTTAATATTTGTCATCCATAGCATGATCTCATCACACAAGACCAATAAAATAGAAAAATGCCTAACTGACATTTTTTCAAACATGAAATGAGTTTTTCGTATTCATGTTATTAAAGCAGTTTAGAAGTGAAATTAGATTTATATCGACTCAATAAATAAGCATTACACTCAAATGTCTATTATAGACGTAATAAACATGCTGCCTCGCAAGTAGAAATAGTTGTTATAGTTGTTACTTAAAAGAAAAAATATACAAAAAACATTAATTCCTTATATAGACAAATCTAATACATATTTTCAAATATTCCACCTGAGAAGATAAATAATGGTCAGAAAAAGTATTAATGAATAATCAACAAAATGTGAAAAGGGAATTTACTGCGGGTATTAGATAAACTAGCCGATTGGAGTAAAAGGTTCCTCAGATGTCTGAAAAAAATGGTTACACTTTCATTTGCATTAAAAAGTGTAACCATTACCAGTCTAGAATGACACAAGATTTTTGATTACCTGGTTAACAACTTCAAACTTTGAAAATAAAACTGAAAAAATGACAGACAACAAAAAAGTCCTGAATTCAGTGAAAATATAGATTTATTTTTCAAAACGATGATAAGTTGGCTTAAAACTAAATAATTTTCTTATATCTTCTAACACCATATAGGTACTCGGAATCAAAAGTAAGGTTATCCCTGTAGCAAACATTATTCCAAAACCAAGACTAATTGCCATTGGTATCAAAAACTGCGCTTGCACACTTTTTTCTAAAATCATCGGCATGAGGCCAAAAAAAGTAGTAAGAGATGTCAATAATATAGGTCTAAAACGTCTTATACCAGCTTGTTGCACAGCTTCTTCTAAAGGTATTCCTTGTCTCCTGCTCTGGTTAGCTTTATCTATTAATAATAATGAATCATTAACCACAACCCCTGAAAGAGCGACAATTCCAAAAATACTGAGCATACTTAAATCAAATCCCATCAACCAATGGCCCATTATTGCGCCAACAACACCAAAAGGAATCGCCACCATTATTAACAAAGGTTGACTATAACTTCTAAACGGTATGGCCAAAAGAGCGTACATAGCGAGCAGTGCAAGCATAAAACCTTTTTTCATGCTTCCCATAGATTCACGACGTTCTTTCTCTTCACCTTCCAGATCATAAGTAAGGCCGGGGAAATCGGAGACAAGTTCTGTTAGAATATTACTTTTAATTTGGGTTAATATCTCTTCAGCATTGGCAATGTTATTGTTCACGCTGGCACTAACATTTATAACGCGTTTCCTATCAGTCCTGTTAACAACGGAAAAACCACGACTTTCTTCAATATATGCCGCATTATGCAGTGGAATATCACCTCCGTCTGGTGTCCGGATGTACATATTGTCAAAATCAAACTGGCTCTTTCTTGTTTCCACTGGATAACGAACCATGACTTTAACTTCATTTCTTCCACGTTGGAGCCTTAAAGCTTCAGCCCCATAAAAGGCACCTCTCAATTGCCTTGCAATATCCACCTGTGTGATTCCAAGAGTTCTGGCCTCTGGTTTCAAGCGTATTTTCAGCTCTTTTTTACCCAGAGGATAAGTATCAGCAATGTCAAACACACCTGGATAATCTTTAAGATTTTCTTTTAGTCTTTTAGTCGCTTCAACGAGGACTTCGTAATCATCATGGGCAAATTTAACATCAATATTTGATCCCATATGCATAAGATTTGAAGAAAAGGAGATATGGTCAACTCCCGGTATTTCACCAACCTCCTGCCTCCAGTAATTTGCAATATCTTCAGCCTTTAATCCTCTTTTGTCACTTGGTACAAGTAACATTGCAAGATCAGTCAGGTGTGCGGCCGAAGAGGTATCTCCACCCCTTGGACCACCTCTTGCTATTGTCCCTCCAACAATTGAGTAAAAATGGCGTAATACAGTATCATCTTTTTCTCTACCCTCGTTAAAGTGTTGAACTACTTCTTTTCCTTTTTCCAATACATAACGATTAACTTCTGCTGTCTCTTCAGCTAATGTCCCACGTGGCATTTCTATGGATACCCGAACCAAGTCACCATCAACAATAGGCATAAATCGAAATTTGACTATTCCTCCCTTAACCATCCCAAGAGATAGAAAAAGGATTGCAACTGCCAAGGCTATATTGAGATAACGGTAACGCATGCTCAGGAACAATACTTTTTGATATGGTCCATTAACGAATTTATGCAAAGCCGTTGAAAAAAATCCTTTCGGAACTTTTTTACTTTTGCTTTTATTTTTAAGATTATTTTTTTGTTTTCCAAGACTTAAATGTGCAGGAAGGACAAAAAGTGACTCAATGAGTGAAACAACAAGGATACTAACGACCACTAAGGGAATAACCTTGATGAATTTACCAAGAGTACCCACTACAAATATAAGTGGTGTAAAAGCTGCTACAGAGGTTAAGATTGAAAACGTTACAGGAACAGCGACTTCTCTTGCCCCATCAATAGCAGCCTGTAAATATGGCTTTCCCTGTTCCCGATGTTCAAATATATTCTCACCAACTACGATAGCATCATCTACAACAACTCCAAGTGCCATGATAAATGCAAACAAAGAAATCATATTTATCGAGACATCCATTGTGGGCATGAGCAACAAAGCACCAAGAAAGGAAATAGGGATTCCAAGCATTACCCAAATCGCGAGACGCATTTGCAAAAAGACACTTAAAATAAAAAAAACTAGTCCCAGGCCTAAACAAGCATTTCTTACCAAAAGATTCAAACGACTTTCAAAAAGTTCTGAAGTGTCGTTCCAAGTAGCTATTTTAATAGACTCAGGCAAAGCATTTCTTTTTTGTTCTACATACTCCATCACCATACTTGATATCTCTGTGGGTTTTTGATCACCTACCCTGTATACCGCTACCATTGCAGCTGGCATACCATCAAAAGTTGCAAAAGTATCTGTTTCAGCAAAAGAATCTTTTATATCTGCTAAATCTTTTAATCTAACCATTGTGCCATCAGAATCGACAACAATTGGAATCTCAGCGTATTCAGAACCGATATATAACCTTTCCTTGGTACGTATCAGTATTTCCCCCCCCTTTGCCTTGATAGATCCTCCTGGAAGGTCCAGAGATGAGCGCTTTACTATCATTGCAACGCCCTCAAGGGTGAGATTGTATCTTCTTAAATTGTCATCTGAAATTTCGATTGAGATTTCATAAGGACGAACCCCGTTAAGTTCAGCTTGAGTAATCTGCTTCATATCAAGCAGTTCATCTCGGATAGACTCTGTTTGTTCGCGTAAAGATTTTTCAGATATATCACCGTATACTACAAGAGAAATCACCTCTCTTCTGGTTATAAGTTTAGTGATAATCGGTTTTTCAGCATCTTCAGGAAAAGTTGTAATTCTGCCAACCTCACTTTTAATATCATCAAGAATTCTATCAGAATCCACCCCAGTATTAATAATGGCAGTTACTGTACCAATCCCCTCTGAACCAACTGATTTAATTTCCTTAATCCCGTCTATTCCACTGATATTTTCCTCAATTTTAAGAACAATTCCTTCCTCTGTCTCTTCAGGGCTTGCACCAGGATAAACGACTGAAACTCTAATTTGATCAAGATTGATCTCTGGAAAAACTTCTTGCTTTAAATTTATGCCCATTGTCAGTCCACCAATTATAAACAAAAACATCAGCAAATTTGAGGCCACATGGTTCTTGGCCATCCAGGCAATCGCACCATTCATTTAATTTGTCTCCCTGCTGATTGGTCTTAATTTCATGCCATCAGCAGCACCGGTCAAATTTGTTTTTACAACCCGATCATCTTTTTTCAAACCTTGTATAATTATTAATTCTTTTCGATCCTGATGAAAAATTTCTATTGGTTGAATCTTGAGTTTATTATCTTTATCAGCTAGCCATATGGTAGAATTATCTCTTAATGTCTCTCTAGGTATAACAATAGCATTGTTGATTTTTTGACCAGCAAAAACAACTTTTACAAAAAGACCAAGTGAAAGGGTGTAACGATTCTTAGTCTCTGAAACAAGAGAAAAAGGATCTTCTACCGTAACTATTATCCTAGCCATTCTTCCTTTCGGGTCGACCTCTTCAAGTTTTCGAACAAGCTTGCCGTTCCAGTTAATCGATTTACCGCCTACTGTTATAGATACTACGGCATTAGTTCCATTTTTCTTGTTTTCATATCCTGGAATATCAAGCCATTTAAGATCCGCCATTCGAATTGGTACTATAATCTCGACCACATCAGTTCCGGTAATGGTTGCAACGCCATTGCCAGAACGGACATACTGGCCAGTATCTATATTCTCTGAACGCACCATACAGTTGAATGGCGCACGAATTTTTGTGCGATTTAGATTTAGTATAGATTGCTCCAATTTTGCTTTTGCAGAGGCATAACCAGCTTTTGCATTATGAAGTTGCGGCTTAAATAATAGTAAATCTCCAGGTTTTTGACCTTTTTCGCTGTTTAAATGTTTCCATTCCATAAGAGCGACTTTGGCTTTACCCTCAATTGTTGCAAGTTCAAATTCAGATTTAGCCACAGAAGCTTTGGCATTTTCCATAGCTAAACGATAATCAATGTCTTCAATTGTGAATAAGATGTCACCTTTTTTAAAAAACCCACCGTTGAGAAAATTAGGCTCTACGTGATTAACTAAACCGCTTACTTGAGGAGTAATCACAATTTCCTCACGTGCCATGACAGTACCAGAGCTAACGACCTCTATCTGTTTATCAATTGATTCAACTTTTAGTATTTCAACCAATGCTCCCTTATCCTCTCTGCTGATTTTCTGAGGCATGGTTCTTCCTGTTTCCATTTTTTTCATGACTGCAAACCCTGCAGCTAAAACAAGAAAAGGCAATACAATTTTCAGTAAAATATCTTTGATTTTCATTTAGTTAATCTCTAATAGATATATTTTATATTGATGGATCAAAATAAAAATTTGGTGCAAATGTTTTTGGGCTAAGCAAAATGATTCAAAAATAATAGCTTTGATTTAACTACCCTCTAATTTGAATTCCAGGCCAACTGCTCTTTTCATACCGATCCAGTCAGATATCAACTGTCTCTTAGCAGATAACAACTGACTTTCAACTTCAAAGTAAGCCGCCTGGGAGGTCAATACTGTCAAGTATTCTGTAAGCCCCATGAAATAATTGTCATTTGCAACTCTAAATGTTGCTTTAGCAGCCTCAAGTCTTTGGGACAGTATTGAAATCCATTGTTTTGTTGTATTTACTCTTATCAATCCGTCTTCAACTTCTTGAAAGGCTCTTAGTATAACTTTATGATAACCAGCTAATAATTCTTTAAAAATAGCCTGTTGCCTTTCCACTTCAAACTCTCTGCGCCCTCCATCAAAAATAGGAGCAATTACATCAAGGAGTATATTCCAGAAAGTACCTGAAATCACATCAGTAAAATCAACCCGGCCACTACCAATTGCTCCCATAATATTCATGGACGGAAATCTATCAGCAACTGCAACTGCTATTTTTTTATCCTGAGCTTCAAGTCTATGAAAAGCAGCTTGAATGTCTGGCCTGTTTTTTAACAACTCTGATGGGATTCCAACGGATTCGTTGAAGGAAAATATAGGTATATTTTTTACGCTTCCAATAATATTTTTGTCGGGGTAACGACCGATAAGTACGGAAAGAGCATGAGAAGTGATTGCAAGATTTTTTTCATATTGTGGCTTTCTAGATTTTACTGCAAGAATATTTTGTCTTGCCATATAAACATCAAGGGACGGAGCCAATCCTTCTCGATATCGACTCTCAATCAATTCAAGGTTATTCTTATAAAGTCCTATGATCCGATCTATTAATTCAAGTTGCGCATTTTGTTCAATTAACAAATAATATAGCTCTGAAACCTGTGAAGCTGTACTAAGAAACAAGGTCTGCAAATCATTTTCAGATGCTAATACCTTTAAATTAGAACTTGTTCGTTGATTCTTAAGCTTATTCCAAAGATCAACTTCATACCCTGCAGCTAACGAAAGGCGAAGATTACTACCACTACTTTCCCCTCTTGATGAAAGTAGTTTTTCTTCGTTGAAGCTCCCTTTAATATTAATATATGGCAAGATAGAGGAATGAGCTTGTTTTTCAAGTTTTTCAAGCTGTATTATTCTCGTTCTGGCAGCTACTATATCGAGATTGCTTTTTAAGCCTTCATCAATTAATTGGTTTAAAATCGGATTATCAAACTGTTTCCAAAAGGGATCATCTGAAATGGCTTTAACAATATTATTTGCCTGATGAATATAGACCTTTGGCACGTCAAATTCTGATTGTGACATTTGTGATTCATGAACACTACAACCAGCAATGTAAATACTGAATATAATTATTGCCTGGTATTTGAAAAATCTCATTTAGCCGCCTCCAGACCCGCAGTAACAAAAGCGAGAAGTTGTTCAATCAATACCTCAGGGTCATCTATGTCTTCAATACCATCCATTGAAATTGGGCTATTTCCAATGCATCGAAGTGTATGACTCATCGATCCAATGGCAAAATGTAGACGCCAGAAAAGAACTTGTTTGGGTATATGAGGCATAGCCAAAGTCAAACCATCCATCATTAAGATTACTACCGGTTTCATATGGCCAATAAATGCATTTCTTACAGTATTATCTGGCTCAGCCAAAGCACGACCAATCAGAGTATAGAAACTTTTTACTCCAGGTGCTGAATCCCTAAATCTTAGGGTTGGTTCAACAAAAGCCCGCATAATATCTTCAACCGCTGGCGCAAGCCCATTTTTTTGGGCTTTATCTATGATAGTTTGCAAACCTTGCATTCGAATTTTATTCAACGGGATTAAACGATAGTTAATTACCTCAACAACAAGATCTTCCTTACTACCAAAATGATAATTTACAGATGCCAAGTTCACTTCTGCCTTTTGGGTAATGTTTCGTAAAGATGTAGAATGATATCCGTTTAGAGCAAAAAGCTCTTCAGCGGTTTCTAAAATTATTTGTTTGGTATCTTTGCTACCCATACGAGAACCTGCTAAAAAAAGGATTATCAGGAAAAAAATAAGCCTTGGACATAACGACCAAATTGCATACATATCATGCTCGTTTGATTTACGTTTTAAGACTTATAAGCTTGGAATAAAACATCGAATATTAATTCACACGTTTAATTCAAACAAACGTATGAATTAATGTCAAGCTGAATCGTAGCCACTCTTGAAGCACAAATAAGTTTATTTTATAAGTAGAAATATTTTCAGAGGTAAGACTTATAGAAATAAAGGAACCTGATCAATTCGGAGATAAGGACAGAATAAGTAATATACAACTCAGCAGTGTCCGGTTAGAGAACTAACTAAAAAATTTTTAGTCAGGTTATGGTCTTATTTTATAAAATAAAAGAACTGCAAAAGTTATGGAAAAGCAAAAAGGACCAAAAATGTATCCAAAGCGAGTGAAGACGCTTATGTTTTCGTAAACTGGAATATTCAATAGAATAGCCTTACTCGTGAATATTTCTGTCTGTTTAACAATATTTCCAAGAGGATCTACAAAACAACTGATACCTGTATTGGCAGCCCTGATTAGACTTCGTCGATTTTCAATAGATCGAAACACTGCCATTGCTAATGTTTGATACGGAGCACTTGATCTACCATACCAAGCATCATTGGTTAAGTTTATCAAGAGATTTGCACCTGATTTAACCTGAGATCTGGCAAGTTCAGGAAAAATCGACTCGAAACAAATTAACACGCCCATTCTCAGCTTCCCTATTTTAAGGGGCTCAGAGGTTTTTCCAGCTGTAAAATCTGTTATAGTTTCAACTAGAGGTTCAAGGAATGGCAATAAATTCCGAATAGGAACGTATTCACCAAATGGAACCAGATGTTTCTTGTCATATCTTTGAAATAATCCTTTTTGTGGGTCAAGTAAAAGAGCACTGTTAAAATACTGGACATTACTTGATGTTTGATTTCCTGTTATCTGTTTTTCATAAAAAGGTGAACCAGTTAACAACCAGATATTGTTTTCATTGACAAAATTTGTGATTTTTTGAGCTAGTGGATCATTTTGCACAAAAAATGGCATTGCTGTTTCTGGCCAGACGATAAGTTCACTGCTCTTACCTTGAAGAACTTGCTTGGAGAGTTCCAGGTATTTTTCTAGTGTTTTTCTTTTGTTGTCAGCAGTCCATTTATCCTTTTGATCAATATTCCCCTGAACTAATGCAACCTGAACCTTACCCTCTTTTGCTATGGTAGATTGTAATTGCCCATAACGTAAATAAGAATACCCGCCCACAAAAACCAGAATAGAACACATTAAAAGCATCACTCGCTTTTCTATATGGACATCCCAATGAATTTTAGTGTAATTACGATCAATAATACCCAAAACAAGACAGTTAATTAATACGATACAAAATGTGACAAGATGATGGCCTCCAATATCTGCAATTTGAATAATAAATGGTTGTTCATAGAGGCCATATGATAAATCCATCCAGGGAAAACCTGTCAGAATTTCTCCACGTATCCAATCAAGAGCAACCCACGTCAATGGTGCAAGGATAATAAACTTGGAAAGAGATCTCTCTTTATGCCAATATCTTCCTGCCATCCAGCTGACTAAACAACAAAACAATGCTAAATATAAGCTCATGTAAAGAGCAAGAAACAATAGTCCGCAAATCGCCATCCAAACAGGCATGCCACCATATTGATGAAGTACAATGACAATCCAGTAGAGCATGACAGTGTGATAGAGACAACCTGTCAAAAAACCAACCTTAAAGCTGCTCCAGGGAGAAGATTTTAAAACTAAAATAAAAAGAGGAACCAGAGCGATAAACAGCAAAAGCCACCAGCCTGGAATACCAGGCATTGAAACTGCAAGAAAGATTGAAGATAAAACAATACTCCCGATCTTGACTGTTTTGTTTGGCTGATATAAATATAGTTTTCTAAAATCCATCAATCGTGTTTAATCCTGATAGATTCTATTTTTCTTCTATTTGCAGCAATTACCTTAAAAGTAAGATGAGCAACTTTTACAACTGCACCATTTTGTGGAACACGTCCGAGTTGGTGAATAATTAAGCCGCCTACTGATTCATAAGGGCCTTCTGGTAGTTGTATATTAAAATAAGATTCGACTTCTTCAATATCAATTTTGGCATCAACTACAATTGTATTTTCTTCTATAACTCTTAGTTCACGATCTTCCTGGTCATGTTCATCATCAATATCTCCGACAATTTCTTCAATAATGTCCTCAAGAGTTACAAGGCCTCGAACGCCGCCAAATTCATCTGTAACAATAGCTATATGAGTTTTTTTTGATTGAAATTGACGAAGTAAATCTGTGATGGGTTTGTTTTCAGTAATAAAAGTGGGCGGGTTAAAAAAATCCTCAAGACTTGAAGGATCTTCATTGGAAACTGTATAAAACCGTAATAAATCTTTTGCATGCAATATGCCGACAATATAGTCTTTATCTCCTCTGAAAATAGGGATTCTTGTGTATCCTTCTTGAGTAATAAGTTCGATCAGCATCTCTGCTGAACTTCCCTCTTCTGCACAGATCATTTCAGCAGAAGGGGTCATGATTTCAGACGCTACTGTTTCACGAAAATCAAAAATGGAACTGATCATACGCTCTTCAAGGCCACTAATTAAACCATGTTCTTCACCTTCCTCTAGTAGCTCTTGTATTTCCTGTTCTAATTCTTCCTTAGTATCAGGTGGTCTCACAAAACGCAGCAATGTACGTAGCTTGTTCCATAAAGTTTTTTCCTGCTTATTAGCTTCTGGAGAACTAGAGCTTTCTGGTTCGTTATTCATAAATTTTATATATAGTTGGTAATACGATCAAATTACGATACTGTTAGTCTTGAGAAAAGACTAACAGTCTAATTCAATCTCTGATTATTTTTTTTATAGAGAAAAGTGCAGTATAAATTCGTGCCTTGATAAAATATAAAAATTATCATTAAAGAACAGACATTAAGATATTAAGCCTGAAAAGCAATGTTGTATTGTGCAGATAGTATTCCAAGGTGAAAAAATTTTTCAAACATAACAAAATAGAATTTCCAGATAATTCCTGCTGGTATAGTAAGTAAAAATCGAAAAGCTACTTACAGATGAATATTTTTTTATTCATCCAAACTTTGATTCACTGATAATATAAAATATATTTCGATATATTCCCAAGGTAATCTTAACTAGTTATAACCAGAAAAAGACAAGAAAAAATTGCTTTTAGTAACACTTGAAATTTTAAAACAAAATCAAGAAAAAATTGACCATTCTAAAGAAAACAACTATAAAGGCAATCTTATTCAATAATCATCTGAATAATGTATCAATTTTTTACTGAGAAAAACAATCTGCTCTGCTTTCTTTAGCAGAAATAGAAGTTTATAGATACAAGCAATAGTGTAAATATTCGTTTAATCTACACAAAAGAAAGAGATTTTCACATTCTTTCTTTCCTTGTAAAGGCTTGTAAAGTACATTAGCGAAAAATAAAAGTGACTTCCTCTACATATTTTGGAATTAATAATTATTGTTGGGGCAAACAGCTACTATATAGCCTGGTACTGAATTTTTTTACTGAAAATATACTATTAATATACCTGATCAAATAACAGGTATACCAATTATCCTGAATAATAAAGAGGTTTCATTTGCAAGGCAAAGTGCTTATAGCCAATCGTGGGGAAATTGCCATCCGAATTATGGAGGCATGCAAAGACTTGGGATTGGATTATGTTGTTATTTACACAGATGCGGACCAGGATTCCGAACATGTGCAACGAAATATCACCAAAGGCCCGAAACAAAATGCTTGGCGTGTAACAAGATATACAGATCCAAATGATCTACTTGCCATAGCAGATCATACACTGTGTACAGCTATTCATCCGGGATATGGTTTTTTCTCAGAAGATTATCGATTTGCCCGTCGGGTCACTATCCGTGATCGGCCTTTAACATTTATTGGCCCCAACTGGGAAGTTATTAAAAATCTTGGTGATAAGATCAATACAAAGCGTGTTGCAAACATGTTGGGTATCCCAACCATTCCCGGCACAGACAGTCCTATCTACAATGAAATGGAAGCCGAAGAGATAGCGCAACATCTCTTTGACATACAAGAAGAACAAAATATTTCAAAGCCTTCTATTTTAATAAAAGCTGCTGCTGGTGGTGGAGGTATGGGTATTGAAGAAGTTACCCGTATCGAACAATTCCGTAGAGTTTACCGACAGGTACAAAACTACGCCAAAAGACAGTTTGGTGACGGTGGGGTTCTCATTGAACAATGCTTACGTGATTTCAATCATCTAGAAGTTCAACTTCTTTGCTCACATCACGGTGAAAGGGTTCATTTTAGTTCCAGAAATTGTACAATTCAGTCAACTGGCAGACAAAAACGTATTGAAGCTGCACCTGGTTTTGATAACAGTTGTTTTGCCTACGATTTTGATGCAGAAAAAGTACTGGATCAAATTGTGAACTACTCTCTTCGCCTTGCCGATCATGTTCGTTACGATAATGTTGGCACATGGGAATGGATCGTCAGTCGAAATGGCTCACCTTATCTTCTTGAAGTCAATACACGTATTCAGGTTGAAAATGACGTGTCTGCCAGAGTCAGTTATCTAAACGACAAGCATCCCAATTTGATAAGAGAACAAATAAGATTGGCCCTGGGTGAACCCATGGGGTATTTACAAGAAGAAATACAATTTAAGGGTGCTAGCATTGAGCTACGCATAGTTGCAGAAAACCCAAAACGTGATTTTGCACCCTGGATTGGGACAATCACAAAATTTGATACTCCTGATTACGACTGGTCCACTGTCTACAGTCATGTTCCTACTAATCGTGATTACCCTATCCCAAGTGAATACGACCCAAATCTGGCTCTTGCTCTAGTCTGGGGGGACTCAATGGATCAAGCCAAAGAGCGCGCCCTGGACTTCATAGATAAAATGACTATCGAAGGATTGGACAGTTCAGGTAATGATATAATCACAAATCTTGAATACCTGAGAAACAACCTCGACCGTTTACTCACATTTTAATTTAAATTTTTTTATGAACGATCTTGTAAAGCAACTCCATACTCTTGAGCAACGCATCAGTTATATCAGTCACATTAAAGAATCTGATTCCTGGGGTAACCTGGCTGGATTCAAAAACGACTGCGAGCAGCTTAAAGAATCTATATACGATACTGAGAAAGATGTATTCCAGCTAGCTTTGGATAAAATTGAAAATGGTATTTCTTTTCTTGAAGCAAGATGTGAAGAAGATCTTACCGCTATAGAGCGTGTACGCATTGTAAGAAACCCTATGCGATTTTCCCTAAAAGATATTTTGGAAAATGTCTATGAGGAATACACAGAGCTTGGAGGCGAAGGAGAAACAAATGTCGATCCTGCAATGGTTGTCGCAAAAGCCAATATTGTAAGAAGAATTAAGAATAAACCATATACATCAACAGTAATGGTTATTGGTCAAGAAACTGGCCATGGTGAAGAATTTCGAAATGGTGGATCCTGTAAACCATGGGGAAATGAAAAAGCTTTACGTTATATGAAAGTTGCCGAAACAGAAGGCATTCCTATTCATTTTTATATTTTCACACCAGGTTCTTATCCCGTCGAGGAATACCCCGGTGCTGCTCAACAAATTGCAAGAAATATCTATGCAATGACTAAGCTTCGAGTACCAATGATCTCTTTGATATCTGAAGGAGGTTCTGGTGGAGCTGAAGCAATTGGTTTAAGCGATTTCCGCATTATGTTTTCTCATGGATATTACTCTGTAATCTCCCCCGAAGGTGCTGCTGCCATTGAAGGCAAAGTACATGAAGGATCCAAAGTTCCTGCTGAGCTTATTGAAAAATGTGCCAGACAACTCAGCATTACGGCTGATGATAATTTCAAACTTGGAACAATAGACAGAATTATCAGAGAGCCAGCTTTAGGGGCAAAAAGTGATGATTTCACTTTTTTCTCACTTATCCGTTCTGAAATTATTCGAGCAACCGATGAGGTAGTTCTTAAAACCAAGGGTGTAAGGGCCTTTCGAGCCTACGAAGTAAAGAAGAAAAAAGCTGAAGAAGAGCCACAAATTGATATACCCTGGGATCTTAATACTAATGAAATAAAAAGGCTTCTTAGTCTTCGTTCCAAAAAGTATTTAGAACAAGCTAAACATGGATATGGTGGACAATCTATGCCAGGCGGTTATATCCTGAAATCACTACTCAAAACTACAGATAATTTCTATTATACATTTCGTTATGATGTCCTGAAAAACCAACAAAAACAGGTCAAAAAAGTTTTTAAAGAGATGTCTGGTGAAGGTGCTGTATTAATGAAAAGAGCTACAGCCAGACTTGCAGCAGTTTGTGGCTTTAATAAAAAAGAAGAAATTAAAAGACTCCCTGCCCCTGCCTTACATACTCTTTTTAGCAGGGAAAAAACAGTTGATCCTCTGGAAATGACTGATACCTACACTAGTCCACTTGCAAACATTGATAAAACTATCACGTGTCCAAATGCAGAAAAAAATGGCTGCGAGGATCTCTGGGTTCCAGATCTATATAGCGAATTTTGTGGGGTTTGTGAAAATTGTGGCTATCACTTCCCTCTCGAATATCAATGGTATCTTAAAAATATATTCGATCAGGATTCTGTCAGAACTATTAATAACGATATATATTCCAAAAATCCTCTTCAATATGAAGAATTCAGCGATAAACTTCAAGTTGCCAGAAGTAAAACCGGCCATGGTAGTTCAAATTTGACTTTCCATGCTAGAGTAATGGACATCAATATCATGGTTTCCTGCCTCTATTCAGATTTTAGAAATGGTACAGTTGGCTCAGCTGAAGGTGAAAAATTTGTTCAGGCCTGTGAAATTGCCAAACGTAAAAAACGTCCATTGCTCGCCTATGTGCATACTACTGGAGGTATTCGAATTCAGGAAGGAACATTGGGTGTTATCCAGATGCCTAAATGTACCATGGCTGTCCGAGAATATATTGATTCCGGTGGACTCTACATAGTAGTATATGACAATAATTCTTATGCTGGACCAGTCGCCAGTTTTCTCGGATGTTCTTCGTATCAATTTGCAATCCGATCATGCCGAATTGGTTTTGCAGGCCACCGTGTTATCCGAGAAACAACAGGCAATGATTTACCTCCAGATTATCATGATGCAAGCAACGCTTTACGCAGAGGACACATTCAAGGTATATGGGACAGAAGAGATTTTAGAAGAAATTTATATCAAGCGCTTATGACAATGGGGAGCTCAAACCTTTATTATAGATAGAAACCTGTGCCTCAATTATAATAAAAACAATAACATCTGATTTTCGTTCTAATTTTTTCATGGTGTATTGCCGATAAAAGAGTATAGACCAAACAGTATATTTAGCTGTTCCACATCACTCAAGGGACTGAGGAGGGAACAAGATGACACTTTGGAAATTTACTCTGCGCGGTAATTCTGTTGAGCACGGAAGCAAAAAAAGACGCAAACTCACCCAAAACGGCTGTAACGAACCTTTCAAAAATCGCTTTTGGTGTCCAAGTATTCAATGGTTTATGAAAGAACCCTGCCCATTCATTAGTCAACACGAATGCAGAAACTTTCAATCAATGTGCGGTAAAAAATTAGGCCGCATGAAGTAAGACTAAAAATCAAGATGTAAGATACTTGACGTCTTCTTATATTTGTGATATCAAATCATGCTGTTAAAAGTTAAACTTAAGGGCCGTTAGCTCAGCTTGGTAGAGCAGTTGACTCTTAATCAATTGGTCGAAGGTTCGAATCCTTCACGGCCCACCAGTAAATTCAAGCACTTAGCTCTGTCGAGCTAAGTGCTTTTTTGGTTATAGGTGCAATATAGGTGCGCGAAAGCTTAAAGGGAGGCACGATGCAAAAAAGTTTCTGAAGCTTATTTTTTTCCACACGCCCTACTCTCCACCCATTTTTCAATCGAATCTTCTGTCCAACCAACAGCTCTTGGTCCCAAATGAATTGGTGAGGGGAACCCTTCTGTTTGTATCCAGCGATATACAGTAGCCTTGCTGATACCTAACTTTTCCAGAACTGCTGTTAATCGTAAAATTTTCATATCTAGTCACCTTTA